>Ga0207684_10000131_pt1 | contig 137508 bp, 117 predicted proteins | sample KBSK5501metaG_FD_184342 | JGI IMG/M metagenome (GOLD analysis project Ga0207684, IMG submission 184342) | Corn, switchgrass and miscanthus rhizosphere microbial communities from Kellogg Biological Station, Michigan, USA - KBS K5-50-1 metaG... | ecosystem: Host-associated > Plants > Roots >...
TGGGTGGTGCATAAGCGGAGCTCACCGCGTAAAACTTTTGCTCATTCTGATCTTCTGAGATCTGACCCGTCCAAAAATAAGAGAACATGTTTTTAAAAACGGTTTGTAACTTGGGCTTCGTGTTCATTAGTTGTTGGGCCGACTCCCAGTTATTGGGCTTTGCTGCATAAATGCTAGGAGGTAGCGGCGGCCCTATAAGCTGGTTGAAGCCCATAGCTGGTATCTCGAACCCAGTGAGACTCTTAGAATCAGGAGTCAGGTTGTAGACAGCGTTGAACTGATTCGGTTGCGTACCGCCCCAGAAGAATTGTTTGTCGTGCGGATTCACGAAGCCTACGGTCAGGCAAAATGGCTTCGGATTGTTTGTGTCTTTGGAGCGAGCACGTAGCCATTTCAGGGCCTGCGCGGCGATCTCAGGATCGCCTATAGGTGAAGGTCCCCCCTGATATTGTGGCTTAGCAAGACCGATCCCTTGAGACGGCATACCCAGCGGGTCGGGAATCGTGAGGCCTTGAAAGCCGTAATCCTGCAGATATGTAGCAAGGGCCTCAGGGGTGGGGCTGTCTGGACAGTTCGACAGATGCCACTTGCCGACGTAGGGTGTCTCATATGGTGTATAGGGCGGCTTCACATTGCGCAGGAGCTTGCCGTAAGTTAGAAATTCCTTTTGTAAGGAAGGCTGCGGCGCACTAGTAGCGTATGGGTTACTGGTACTCTCCCGCGTCAAAAACAGGCCCGTTTGATAAGCATATAATCCTGTGACAAAAGTGCCGCGTCCAGGAGTACAGTCAGTCGCGGCCGTGAAGTAGCGACTGAACTTTACGCCCTTGGTCCAGAGCATGGAGTAGAGGTTGGGCATGAACTTAGCCAGGAAGTCCGCGGCAGTTTGAATGCCCGGTGGGAAATGCATGGGGAATCGCATTTCATCAACATGAATGAAAATGATGTTAGGCTGTGTTGGCATATTCTTCTCCTCTAGGTTTCCTGAGATAGTCGACCAGCCTTCATGGGGGGACATGGTCGTGTCTTCTGCCGCGTGCAGATACCGAATCTACAATCGTTTCGACAATTCGCAGCGATTGATCTTTTTCGTTCAGTTCACTCTGCCAAGACTGTAGAGGTCATGAGGTCATTTACGCGTGCCAATTACCACGTGTGAGCTCGCTTTGTAGTCTGACCATGATTCACAGTCCAAGCTGAAAACAAAGGCATGCTTATCGTGAATTCTCAGGGATTAGCGGCAGTGGGAGGAACCCGAGATTTTGTGGAATTCACGCTATGAGAGAACGAGCGGGAAAATATTCCTGTTTTGTTTGAAAGTCAAGGATTGGGCGGTTAGGTTAGATGGCGTAGCTCCACAGGCGAGAGAGCTCGTCGATGCTGCCGTTAAAGTATCCCTATCGACGGTACAGCTGATCCCGTTCCCAGTTCTAGAACTAGTGTATTGCCACATGGTCCAAGTGGACCAAGTCGCTGGTACTGAAGGCGACGACGCACCATACTGCGCGCGCCAGAACCAGCAGTTCGCCAACACTCCTGAATCAGACCACTGTCAATGCCAAGCATTTCGAATAGTCAGCGTGCATAGCTGGTCAAGAAACTACAAAATTTGGGAACCTGAGTGCCCGCAAGGTCGAATCGCTTGCTGGACTAGATCGCTTCTCGCAATTGCTGTAAGAAACTGAGCATTTCGGTCGTTGGCGTCAGAAAAAAGTTGCGAAGATTGTCCACTGTGGGGAGCCACGATTTAAACGAGGCCGCTGGAACCAGTTCCGGCGGCCTTTTGTCTTTCTGGGGAAATTTTCGATGGGCTTAATGCGATTTAGTGATTATTCGAAGCACCGATACGACAAAAACCGCCAATGAAAAGAACTTTGTGAATCCAGCTCATGGTGATATACCCTCTCAAAAGCATACAAGCCACAGGGAGGATCGCTACCGATGATAAAGTCGAGGAGATTTGGATCACTGCGTTATCGAATGCTGGCGCTAGCTGCATTGTTGATATGCCTGATAGCACTACTCGTTCCCGCAGCAAGCCCACAATCAACTTGCTGCCAAAAGTGTCTGGACAGATTCTTTCAATGTGATGGCACCACGATAGTTTGTTGTAAGATCTATGACTCATGCGTGCAGCAGTGCCAGGGAGGTTGCCCCCGCTGCCCTGACGCCGAATAACCAGCAGTTGAACAATCTGGAGTCAGTCGCCCCGACCAGGGTTTCGTCTATCCTTAAAGTGTCTATCGTTGGCGTCAACAGCAAGTTGCGAAGATTGTCCACTGTGGGGAAGCACTTCTGCTCAACCTTGTTGGAAATAAACTGCACTTCAATGGAGAGCGGCATCTCCTATCTGAATGTTGCGGGCTCCGCGGTTAATTCTTGTCTCACGATTCGGGAAGGTGGGACGAAAAGAACAAGCGCGCCACGAATTGACGAAAGGCCGCTGGAACTGATTCCGGCGGCCTTTTCTTTTTTGCCAGGTTGGTTTGTTCTTCTTGCAAGCGAGTAATCGATCACAAGTACACGTTCATTGAGTGAGCAGGCTTTTGGGTCCGCTTTCTGTTTCATTCCCCTCCCAGCCACTGAAGAACAGCATGCTCTACTTCGTGCAAATGATTGTTTGAGAAAACCCAATCGACATGACCATACTCTGGTCTGAAGTTAACCGTAACCTCGGCTGAGGTCATCAGATTTGCAGTATCAATCATGCCTGTCCCAAACCCGGTTCCGCCGGCAAAAACGATCGCAGAGCCTGTGAAGTTGTGGAGATTATTTGAGAAGGTTCGCTCGCCGGCCAGGCCGCAATTCACGTCTCGAATAGTGCGATTAGCGACGTAGTCAACGAATACTGCAATGCTTGCGTGGATCAATGGCTCATTCACAAAAAAGAATCTGTCTTCGGCAACACTGCCGGCCAGAAAGTTGTAGCCGGGGCGAGGCGTCGTGGGCGAGAGTGGCGGCGCTGACATCGCAGCAACGAAAGCCCTGTGATTGGTGAAACCAGGAGGAAAGCCGGGCAAAGGCGTAGGCCCCGTCGGGTCGACATCCGCCAGATGGCTAATCAACTTGAAACCTTGTATCCCTTGGGAATCATAAAACACGCCGTGTGCAAGCAGATCATTGAAGCCCGCACAGAAATTGGTGTTGATGTTGCGGACATCTGTGTTCTCATCATAGAGCGTGCCCTCAATCAGAATTGCGCCTGCATAATCGCTCGGATGAGCATTGATCGTCGCAATCGAAGCGATGCTGCCCAGCGAGAGTCCACCCACGACGGGCTTCTCGCCCGGATGCGCCGCCTCGATTTGCTGACGGATGAAAGCGACATCATCAACGATGGTCTGCATTCCCCAATCAGCCATGACCGAGCAATCAATCGTGTTGCTCTCACACGATCCTGCCGTGAGTCCCTGCACACGTTGTGAGTAGCCCCAGACGTCGTAATTGCGTCTGGCAAAAAAGCCTGCAAACGAATTGTCATAGTCGCCATCGTCTCCGACTTCATAGTTCTGAAACCCGCTGCCTAGCGGCGGCAACAACAGTATCGTCCCTTTCAGATCGTCGTTCGTAACGTTCTTGCGGACCCGCGTCATTAAAAAGCGATTAAGCGGATTGCTCCCGACCTGTACGGTCGTCTCGGTCTTAGTCACATTGTTGGCCACGTTCGAGCTTGTCGTGCTGATAATCTGGTAGGTCTGCGCATGAGTAACGCCTCCGGCGCAGAACAATAACGCGAGGATGCATAAGCGTGGGAATAGTTGTTTCATGTGAGTCTCCTTGTGCGGCGAAGTAAACCATCACTACTAGGTGGCGGGGAATTGGAAAACATCACAAGGAACCCTTAGCATTTCTACTGGTGGGCTCGATAACGCAGAGATCCCCGCTCCGCGCGAGCTTATAGATCTCGCACTTGAGACCGTTCGACTTACGAAGGACGCTAACCGTCGCTACGCGAATATTCGCGCTCGTGCTGGGCGTCGCCGGTGGCATCGTCGCAACTCTCGTCGGTTGTTTGGAATTTGTGCGGCGCGACGTCATGTAGCAGTCCGCGAAATCTTCATAACCATTTTATACAGACTGCGCCCCTTGGTCCTTCAATCTTTTCGCTGCCCTGTTTACCTCGCCTAGACAACAGCCACCAGCGGGGTTGCGAACATCGCACGCGCATAAACCCTCTCGAATAAGATGTGAAATTCTTTCTGGAATCGTGGTGCTTCCTGTCTGCAGAATTTCTTCGCGCAGATGACTCTCATCGAAGCCAAAACAGTAGCAAAGGGGAATCGGATCTGTAGTAACCTTAACTCCAACAACGACGCGCAAATCATCAACGGTAAAGACGCGAGTCCCTTGCTCCTCAAAGTAGACGATCTGACACTCGCGTGCGGGACAGAATCTATAGGTTCCGTTCAACGCCTCTTCTAAAAACTGAGGCTTGAGCATAGATACGAGAGTCTTTCGCGAGATAGGTGTACCTCGCTCGCCACAACTGCACAACGTGTGTTTATCCGTTTCCATCGTAAAACGATGTTCTGCACTATCTACAGTACCGCATGTCATAAGAGTCCATAGTCAAGAGGCAAAATACTCTTCGCAACTCAAAAGTCGCCGTTGGATCGCGTCATCTATGAAGCGTCGTTGGCTGTCAAGAGTTTTGTAGACACACTCTGACCACGACGCCGCGAAGCGCCTGCGTTGCTCTATTGCTGTTCTTGCTCTTTGACAAGAGACTGTTCTTTTTTTTAACGACCGTTGTTCGCGGTCCTCAACTGATCAAGGCTGCAGGCCACGATCAATCATCTATGCGGTTATCCCCCATGAGGTTCACTCCGCTCTCTCCGGGCTATTGTCCCGAAGAGGCTGGCTGCCCAATCAGCACCTCAGGCACGTTAGGCCTCTGACCCGTGCGGGCAAGCCGAGCAGCGACGGCTCGACGGCGGAATTCCGCGTAGTCGATCTCATCACGCATCATGATGTAGGCGCGGATGAGAAGTTTCCTGGCTGCAGCTACCTTGGCCTTTGGACGGCCGCGACGCTGCGCCAGACGTTTGTAGAAACGCTGCAAGTCTTCGTCATACCGAACGGCTGTCTGCGCGGCTTCCACCAACAGATAACGGAGTAACCGTGAGCCGGCTTTGCTGATCCCGAGAAAGCATTTGCGCTCCGCCGAGGAACGTTCCACCGGATCGAAGCCGGCATAGGCCACCACCTTACGCGTGTTGCGAAAGCGACTCACCGGGTGCAGCGTATGTACCAGACAGAGGGCCGTCAGTAGTCCCAGGCCCGGATGCGTGCGCAGCCGGGTGACGCACCGATCGTCTTTGCTTTGCGCCTTGAACCAGACCATGGTTTCCAATAGTTGCTGGTTCAAGGGTTGCAGCAAAGCGAACCAGTGCTCGCGCTGCCAGTGCAGCACTGGAGACAGCGCCGCGGCCCGGAACTCTTCTTGTCCGGCGGCGCTGAACAGCTGCTTGCCTTTGGCCAAGCCGGCTTGCAAGGCGATCGCCTGCAGGCTGTTTTTAGCCATGGTGCGCAGCTTGATCAGCTTTTGCCGGTAACGCAGCATGCGCAGTACTTCGCGACTCGCTAAGGTTGGCCGATGCAAGCGGGGAAACTCATCATGGACCAGCAGCTCCCAAATGAGTTCCGCGTCGCGGCAATCGTTCTTGTGTCGCCAACGAGCGCGGCGCCGGATTTCGGTGGCATGACCGAGCCAGACTTCGCAACCCAGTCGCTCGAGCAACGCTTCGAACCAGGGACTGTAACCACTGGCCTCGAGGCCGACGATCACTGGTGCCGCGAACTGTTGGTAAAAAGCACGCACTTGCTCTTTGTCCTGGTGCCGCAGTGTGGCAATGACGAGTTCGCCAGTTTCAGTTTTCAAATAACAGACGGTTTGTTGTCGTGCATGAAAGTCAACGCCGATATATATTGCATTCATAGCGCCTCCTTTCAGTCTCCTGTTAGAGCTGTCGTGAGTCTAGCACTCACGAGGGAGGCGCTTGCTTCATAACATCAGTACCGCAACGCGGTAGCGTCGGGTCAGTCTGGCGCATACGATATTTCTTAGGGTATTTGCACCACCACGTTCGACCCGACGCTACCGCGTTGCGGTACTGACCCGATCCAAGAGGCAATTTCTGACTTTGAGGCAAAGCCTTGATGGATACTAACGTCAAACGAGCAAAACGGGAGCATTTAAATTAGTTCTAATCCGATCCAGATAACTAATGAATCAGGTTGCTGGCCTACTGACAGCCAGGCACTCCTGCTCCGCGCTTCGCTCTTGAAAGATCGTGATGCGCTGGATGCCTGGGCTGCATGGAAACGGCAGGTCAACATTGATGTGATCGATTACGGCTCTCACAGAATGATGCCGCAGTTATATCGCAACCTGCTGCGACATGGTGTTCGCGACCCGTTGTTGGATCGGTTGAAAGGCGTCTATCGATATTATCTTTACAAGAATCAAATCCTACTGAACCGTGTTTCCCAACTGCTTAAAGCATTTGACCAGGCGGGCATTCCCACCCTGGCTTTGAAAGGCGTCGCTTTAATTCAATGCTACTACCATGAGAGAGGTCTGCGGCCGATGGAGGATGCAGACATTCTAGTGCCGACCGCAAAGGCGCTCGAGTCCATGGCGCTATTGAAGAAATTTGGTTGGAAGCCCGTATTTTTTGACCGGCCGGAAACACGAATCGCCATAATCCATTCCACTCCGTTCGTAAATGCCGACGGCCAGCAAATCGACCTGCACTGGCATCCGTTTTGGGAATGTTTCAATGCGCATGACGATAGCGATTACTGGAAGCAAGCAACCCCGATCAAGATCAACGATGCGCCAACGTTGGCGCTGAACCCAACGCATGAGTTGCTGCATACATGCTGGCATGGTGCTCGTTGGAACGAAGTGCCTCCAATCCGCTGGGTCGCGGATGCCATGGCAATTCTGGAGGCCACGCATTCACAGATTGACTGGCACGAGCTGATTGAGAAGGCTCGCCGACATCACATCAGCTTGCCTTTGCGTGACTCGCTTAGTTACCTGAAACAGTTGCTCAACGCGCCCATTCCCGACAGCGTAGTTTTCGAACTAGCTGCGATTCCCACGTCGGCGTTGGAGCAGGAAGGTTACGCCGCGATGGTGAATCCCCGCCTGCCTCCAACCACTGCAAAGATCGTTCGGCTACTCTACTTGGATTATCTCTGGCTGCGGAGTAGTACGAATTCTCATTCACGATTTCTCACCTTCGCAAGATTCCTCCAGGCGAAATGGAGCTTGCCGAGTCTGTGGCAAGTGCCGGTCTACATTCCGCTTCGGTTCATTAAAAGAGGATTCCGGGACGTGTTCCATTTGAACCCTCATCCGGGACGTCCCGTCTCTTCTGACCCAGGACGCCAGCAGCAACCAATCTTATAGACTGGGAGGCTTTGCACGAAAAGTCTGCTTTCAGCCCGCGGAGCAGGCACAAGCATAAAGCTGGGGTGGAGCGAGCTTGCGAGCGAAACCCCAGGAACTGGAAGCAATGGAATTTCGAGCCCATGAAATGGGTGGCAGCCCGTGCGCTGCAAATTTGTTGGCACGTTCGCCGCCTTTGTTCTGTCGCCCGCATTCGCGGGCTTGAAAATTTGTCGTGCTTAAATACCTGGGGTTTCGCTCGCAAAACCTCGCTCCACCCCAGGCTTTATGCTTACGCCTGCTCCGCAGGCTAAGCAGGCTTTCGTGCAAAGCTATATTGGGACTGTGAGCTTTGAACTATTTTGGGAGAATCTCAAACTCACCGCTGAGTCGAATGTCTTCCGACGACGCTCCAACCATCACCCGAAACATTCCAGGCTCGACGACGAACTTCATATTTCGATCCCATAGACTCAAGTCGGCCGGCTTCAACGTGAACGTCACTGTCTTTGTTTCACCCGGCTTCAAACTTACTCGAGCGAAGCCACGCAAGTTCTTCTCGTAAGTCGTCACACTGCTGACGAGATCGCGAGTGTAGAGCTGAACTATCTCCACGCCTTCGCGCGAACCGGCGTTCTTCACATCAAGCGTCACAGTTACTAAGCCGTTGGCCTTTTGCTGAGTCGGGTTGATCTTTAAGTTGCTATACGTGAACTTTGTATAACTAAGCCCGTGGCCGAAGTAATAAAGCGCCCCATTGACTCGCGACTTCTCCCCTTCCCATTGTGCGTTTGGCTTTGTAGGAAAGTTGAAGGGAATCTGACCAACAGTCTTTGGAAACGTCATGGTGAGTTTGCCGCTTGGATTGTAGTTACCAAACAACACCTCCGCGATTGCGGTTCCACCCTGCGCACCGGGAAACCATCCTTCGATAATTGCGGGAACATACTTATCGATCCAGTTGATGCTCATTGGTCGTCCATTCAGTAGCACAACAACTACGGGCTTTCCAGTCGCATATACCGCTTGCACCAATTCCAACTGCCGGCCGGGAAGATCCAAACTCGTTCGACTCCTATCCTCACCAACCGTTGTCGCCGAGTCTCCCAACACAACGACCGCCACTTCAGAATTCTTTGCCGCCTCAACCGCTTCGTCGATTTGCCGCTGTTCTTCGCTCGTCAGAGGCTCGGGCAGCACTTCGCTTTCTGGCCAGTGCGCACTGACCACGTTACAACCCTTCGCGTAGTTCACCTTCACAGAAGCGCCAAGCAGGTTCTGAATGCCTTGTCGTACAGTGATTCCCTGAACAGCCGAAGGACCGTAGCGATATTGACTGAGAGCTGGATCGTCGGCGTTCGGACCAATCACCGCTACCGACTTGATCTGCATGCTGAGAGGCAGAATATTCTTGTCATTTTTCAAGAGCACCAGACTCTCGCGAGCCGCCCGCAAAGCGACTGCCTGATGTTCTGCCGAGTTAACGATCGCTTTGGTCCTATTTGCGTCTTCGATGTAAGGATGATCAAACAGCCCGAGTGTGAACTTTACGCGCAACACATCTCTTACGCGATCATCCAGCGTTTGTATCGGCACCTTGCCCTCTTTCACCAGCTCACGCAGCGGCAGAATAAAGTCTTCCGGCCTGGTGAAGTTTGTCTTCACGTTCAAGCCGGCCATGATTGATTGCCTGACTGCATCTTTCATGTCCGCCGCTACCGCGTGTTTGTTGTAGAGAAACTCCACCGCTGCGCTATCCGAAACAACATAACCTTTGAAGCCGAACTCCTTTCTCAATCGTTGCGTTAGCCAGTAATCACTACCTGTAACTGGAACGCTGTCGTAGTCGTTGTAGGAGCTCATTACGCCCATCAGACCTGCTTCTTTAATCGCTGCGATGAACGGCGGTAGCAGAATGTTTTCAACTTCGCGAGGAGAGACCTGAGGATCCGTGCGCGCTTGTCCTTCGCGAGCGCCTTTGCCAACACTGTAAACGGCGAAATGTTTGGCCGTGGAGGCGACAGTGTGGTTTTCTTGCAAGCCTTTCACCATCTCAACGCCAAGTCTTGACGCAAGATAGGGATCTTCGCCATACGTGTCTAAGACTCTTCCCCAACGCTGATCGCGGGCCACGTCGAGAGTGGGCGCATAAACATTTGTGTATCCGAGCGCCCGCGCTTCCTGCGCTGTGATCCGACCGACTTCACGCACAAGTTCTGTGTCCCACGTGTGTGCTAAACCAGACTGGGAGGGAAAACTCGTGGCCACCGGAGCGGCAACACCGCGCAGTCCTTCATTCGTGAAGTCAACGGGAATGCCCAGCCGAGTATCCTCGATGAAAAAGCGTTGGACTTCGTTCATGGCCCAGACGTGTTTCTCGATGTCGGTCGCATAGATACTCGTAGAGCCGGCGCGCACGCCATTGAGATGTTCGTCGATGTTGGCGATGCCATCTTTCCAAATCTGGTTTTTCCAATCCGGAGTTGGAAGTTCGTCTCTAAGCACGCGGTTGTAGCCGTAAAGTGTCGCTGTCTGGCACGTTTTCTCATCGAGGTTCATCTGCGAAAGTAGATCGGTGATGCGTTTGTCGATGTCGACTTTCGGATTCTCGTAAACATCCATGCGGCCGTTCTTGTTCAGATCGATCCATCCGGGGTGGTAGATCTCTTTTTTGGCTGATTGATCTGGAGGAAGGAGATTTAGAAGAAGAACGATCGTGATTACAAGCTGGATACTTTTCATGTTCTCGGCGTAGAAGTGGCTTTGCACGAAAAGTCTGCTTTTAGCCTGCGGAGCAGGCTCGAGCATAAAGCCTTGGTTTTAGCCTGCGAAGCAGGCGTAAGCATAAAGCCTGGGGTGGAGCGAGGCTCGGCGAGCGAAACCCCAGGAACTAGAAGCAATGGAATTTCGAGCCCATGAAATGGGCGGCAGTCCGTGCGCTGCAATTTGGTTGGCATTTGCGCCGCAGTTGCTCTGTCGCCCGCATTCGCGGGCTGAAATTCTTCTAATCCACGTTGACCTGGGGTTTCGCTCACAAAGCCTCGCTCCACCCCAGGCTTTATGCTTACGCCTGCTTCGCAGGCTAAAACCAAGGCTTTATGCTTACGCCTGCTTCGCAGGCTAAAACCAAGGCTTTATGCTCGCGCCTGCTCCGCAGGCTAAAACGGACTTTCGTGCAAGCCCATAGAAGTCATGAATTTAATTTCGAAAGCTCAAGGTCTTGGCGCAGTGTACACCTGCCGTCTATAGCTGCGTCACCCGCCGGGCGGTGAACCGCCGTCTTTGCTGCCTAAGGTGCTTGACGGAAGTCCAGCTACAAGCGTAACCTTTGCTGGGACTTTGCAATACAAAGGGCTTTGAGCGCTTTATGGGTAATTACGATGTAACCATCATCGGCGCCGGACTCGCCGGGCTTCAATGCGCTCGACTGCTCGGCAGGAAAGGCTTGCGCGTCCTGCTGGTCGACCGCAAGAACGCACTCGATCAGAAGATCCACACTACCGGAATCTTTGTGCGCCGCACGCTCCTCGATTTCGACATTCCTGACGATTGTTTGGGACCACCCATCAAACACGTCACGCTCTATTCACCCGCTCAGCGCTCAATGGAGTTTGTGAGCGAACACGATGAGTTTTGTATTGGACGCATGGGCCAACTCTACCAGCGTTACTTGCAGCAGTGCCTGCTCGCCGGCGTAGAGTGGCTTCCGGAAACGAGTTACCTCGGACATTTCTCAACGAATGGCAAACTGACGGTCCACCTTTCCACGGGAACAGTCACCACTCGCTACCTGATCGGCGCTGACGGCGCGCGCTCCCGCGTCGCTCGCGATTTGAAACTCGACCAGAATCGAGAATGGATCGTCGGCGTCGAAAGTGTCTTCGAAGGCGCCGTCGTCGATGGTCCACCGCGTCTGCTTTGTTTTCTCGATCCCGAACTGGCCCCTGGTTACATCGCGTGGATCGCACACGACGGCGAAGAAACGCATCTGGGCGTTGGCGGTTATCCATCGCGCTTCGACCCACTGGCAGCGCTCGAAACATTCCGCTCGCGCGTTGCAAATATAATTAACCTCCAACACGCGAAACAGATCGAACGCCGGGCCGGATACATTCCCGTTGGTGGCGTACTGCGAAATATCGCAAACACTAACGGACTGCTCGTCGGCGATGCTGCGGGCGCAGTTTCACCGCTCACTGCTGGTGGATTGGATCCATGTATGCGTCTCTCTGCGTTCGCAGCGCAGGTGGTGGGCGAGTATTTGTCGAGTGGTAATCCGCAGGCGTTGAGCGTGTATTCGGGAGAGCTGTTCCGGGCCAGATTTGCATCGCGTTTGTGGGCGCGTCGCGTTGCGTCCACTCTCGGTCAGCGGCAACTGATTGAGTTAGGTTGCGCCGTCCTGCGGTTTCCACTGCTCAATCGAATAGCACAACACGTTTTCTTTGGTCGTGGTTCATTTCCAGACGTGGAACCGACGGCAGCCTTTTGTGGAGATCGGCGGTTCACTCCCGACGCCCGTTACCAATGAACAAATCATCCCCACTGATCGCTGCGAGGCAGGCCGCGAGATGATGGAGCGTTGCTTTCCGCTAACTGCTCGAAATACTGGTCGTCATGTGATCTGGGATCGAAGACGTTGTATACCTGAAACCACCCGAAGGCCGCATTGTTCAGCATGTGACCCGCTTCGTGGTCCAAAAGATCATCCGAGATCGTGCTGACCTTGTCGGGATTGAAAAAGGCAAATCCCCCGATCGAACCTGCGTCTGTGCCGGGAGGAATCACGTGCGAAGCCCAGCCTCCCAGAGTCGCGATCGTCCCGGTCTTCCAATCAACTTTCATGTCCGTAATCTTGCAATAATCGACCTGGCCGAAAGTAACAAGATACCCTACGACATTGAGCGCAAAAACCGCCAAACCAATGGCATGTCCAGGCCAACTCATCGGCATGAGGTAACTGGTCCATCCCAGGATTCCCTGGTAGACATCGCTTTTAGCAATCGGCGGAATGATTGATAGGAAAGTGATAACTCCCAACGCGGCGCCGACATATGAACCGAAAATTATGGCTCCAAGCGCGCCTCCGATAAAAGCATTAACACCGGCGGTAAAACCGATGAGGGCTCCGCGCAACGCTCCTTCCCCACTGCCATAGACGGCACCCCCGACAATCGCACCCAAAGCTGCTCCCGCCAGTCCCGCGGCACCTGCATAGAGAGCAAAAGTCCCAAAACCAATCATCGCTCCTACGCCGAAAGTGAGCATAGCTACCGCCACCACTGCAACCACGACAGCAACCACTACAACTACTGCGCCCAGCACGTCCCAAAATCCCAGTCCTGTCGGATCTACGAATCGCAGTGGATTGTTACCTGCATACGCATACAGATTGAGACGCCTCGGCTCTTGAATCCCTCGGTCAGGCTGAAACAGATAAAGAGGATCAGGAGAGATGAAACGCCCGATATCGGGTGCGTACCATCGCGCGCCAAAATAGTAGAGCCCGATGTCGACATCGAGTTGTTTGGTCGTGAACACTGGCAGTGCGCTGGCGCCTGGTGGAAGTGATATGGCGCCAAACGGATAATAAGCAGTCTCTGACAGGCGGTTCCCACCAGTATCCGTATAAACCACGGTGCTGCCTAAATGATCGTTGTGCAGGAACACTCTGGTACCACCACTCTCACGCGCAACGGGCAACTCGCCTGCGAACACCCATCGCACAGTCGTGCCGTCTCTTACTTCATAAAGGTTATCGAAAAAGAGGGTCGTACTCGTGCCCGCCATTTGGGCCAGTTCCTTGCGAGCGAGGATGCCACGGTAGTCGTAGAAGAAACGAACGTCCTTGCCATCATTCGTCTGAACGCGTTCCAGTTGCTGGCGAGGATCAAATGACAAAATACGACCAGGCATGGTTATGGTGTTGCCGTTTGCATCGTACTCAAACAGATTAATAATATTGCCGCCATCGTTGATGCCGGTTAGACGATTTGATGTGCCGCCTCCGGCATAAACGAATGGATGCGGGCTGAAGAGCGGGTTGCTGACGAAGTTGTCAACCTCATCATATTGATAGTCGTGGGTGTATGTGCCTGAATCACTCGATCCTTCAGCGTGAGTAAGACGATAGAAGGCATCGTAGGCAAAACTCTGATTTCGGTTGAAGCCGGGAGCACCCGGCCTCATGTCGGCTATACTCTCAATGTTGCCGGCTTTGCTTATGGTATAGCGCGTGTGGAAATACACATTTCCACTTGATGGTTGCGAAGTTTCGATTTCAGAAAGACGCAAGGACAGGGGATCGAATCGATATTCAGTTCGCACGCCATTCGCGTAATTCATCGCCGAGCGAACCCCCGCCGCTGAGTACTCAATGTCATTCACATAACCCGGAATCCGCCGCAACATCATTCCAGAGCCATATTCAAAATCTACAGCGACATCATCGGGATAGGTCAATTGTGTAACTCTGCCGAGACGATCGTAAAGAAAGCGAAAGGTGAAGGGATCGGGTTGGTTCGGCACCGTCTTCGTGCGCTCCAGAAGATTGCCACGGGTGTCGTAACTGAAAACAGTCTCTCCCGAAGGGTCTATTACGCGCGCCAAACGGCCGATGAGATTCGTGCCGGAACCTGAGTCGTAAAAATATTGCTCCGCCGAAGCACCTCTATAGATCGTGCTGACGATACGGTTCAGTTCATCATACGTACGTTCGACAGTCTGCCCGGCGGCATCGACACTCAGACTCCCCTTGCCCGCCGCGTCGTAGGCTATGAGACGCAAGCCGGCATCGACGTGCTGAATTGCAATTTGATTCCCGAGGAGATCGTAAGTGATACGCGTGGTTGTGATCCCGCGCGCATCGGTTACCTGTCGGAGCCGGCCAAGCGGATCGACGAGATATCGAGTAGTAAAAGTTGAGGATGGGGTTTGTTCAGCGACAGCTACCAACCGCTGCCAGGCGTCGTACTGCTCTTCACGAGGAGTGTCGAAAGAAATGATGGCTGAGGAATCCGTGTCCCCGGAATCGTAAAATAATGACCTAAAGGGTTCAAAGACGGCGCGAGATTGTCCGTCATCCGCATTAATCGTGGCTACGGGACGACCCAGCGCATCGTAAAAGAACCTCTGGCGCGGCGCAGTTGGACTATCGACATAAGGTTGGAAATTGCTGCCTTCGTCAAAGAATGATTCGCGCTTCTCTGAAGTCTTTCCCTGGGCGTTGGTGAGATGGTGGCCGCTAACGGCGAAGGTGTTGCCATCATGCGCAGTACGTCTTTGGAAGATGGTGCCGTTGCCATCGAGGTATTCAAAGATTCGCACTGTTGCCGGCTGCCCTGCGACAACTCGATATTCGATCGCTCGAGCTGCGGGCAAAACACTTGTGTCATAGGTATAAGCAGCCGTCGGAAAATCGAGAGTGTCTCCAGGAAAAGCGACCTTCGCGATACGCCCGAGAGGATCATAACGCGCCTCGGTCGTACCGCCATTGGGATTAACCATGCTGCGCGGTCTCGCCACGGCGTAATTATGCTCGACATTACCGACAAATCCTTTGGCGTCGGCGATAGCAATGGCAAACAATCCAAAAGCGTCAAAGGTATACGTTGTCGTATTGCCACGCCCATCCTGTTTGGCAATGACGTTACCCCTCGCATCCATCTGACGGCGCTCCTGATCGACACACAACACTGCTCGCCCATCTGCGTCTTGCCCAGCGTGATAACCCAGCGCGGTGAAGTCCGGCGCATTAACACCATAAACGCCGGCTGCGTCGGCTTGAACTAATGCCACTCGCTCAGTCCTGCTCAGCAGCCCCTTCGTTGATTGCCCCGACGGCAGTCCCTGGAATGCGGGCCCGTCATAATAGTGGCGTGTCTCGCTGAGCAGATTTCCAGTCTCATCGCGTTGCACAATCCGTGAGACACGATCCAAAACGCGATCCGCCATGTTATAGGCATACTCAACAGAGGTTTGGAGAAAGAGAGGCGCAGTGGGATCCCCTTCTCCGCGGCGCACTTCCGTAAGGACATTTCCAAACTGGTCAAAGGTAAACGTTCGGCGCTCGATGCGCGCGCTCGCGGTCCGTTCGAAAGTGCTAATACTGGTTTCCGCTACATGTGGGAAAAGCACTTTTTGTCCGTCCGGCAGCGTTTCTTCAACCCGGATGGCCCATTCGCTTTCCTCGACTCGATAAGGCAGGTTCTCATTCGGACTGCCATCACGACCATAGACCTCTATCCGAAATAACTTACGTTTTAGTGTCCGCCGCATTTCGGGATCGGATACCAGTGCTCGCGCGGAATCTTCAGTGTGAAAGTGAAAGACATTAACTGCCGCCGGCATTGAAGCATCACCCACTGAGTCCTGTTCTGACCGCGCAAATCCATCAAACTCACGCCGCTGACCGTCGTAATGACCTTCGTGATAGCGATACCTTGTGACGTGGCGCAAACCGCTGATGTTGTCCTCTGCTGTGACGGACGACACTACTTGCACGGGAAACGGCAGGAAAGAATTCCAAGCCTCACCCTCTGCCCGATCTATCACGGCTTGTTCGGTGGAAGTACTGTATTCGATAGTGGTGACGCGACCGAGATGATTATCGATGCGTTCCATTAAGCCCGGCCTAACGCCACCAGTGAAGTCCAGATACCGATAATCCGGAAGGAAGTTGGTCCACAGCAGACCGGCCGTCCCGGTTCCGTTCATGTCAACGACACGCAGAGTATCGGGACGTGACGTTGGCGGCGTGTAACGAATTGTACGAGGAGCGCTAAAACCATTGCCGGATTGATTAATCCAATACGTCACTTCGTCAAAGGCTACATAAACAACATCCGTCAGGCCGTCGCCATTGAGGTCGGTGAGGAATACTCTGCTTGCATCAAACGGATAAGGGAATCGAGGAGAAGATAAAAACACGCGGCTGGGCGCGTAGCGGCCGTTACCTCGTGAGGGCCAATATTCAAGACGCCCCGATGAAATCTGGACCACGTCGAGCATCCCATCACCGGTCATATCAGCCAACCGGATTCGCGGGTCAGTAAACGACAGGTCTGGAGGTGATGCCGCCGGATCACCTTTGGGCACCAGTGCCGGCGGTTCCCATCCCGCTGGTCCTCGATTCTTATAGACCTGCAAACCGGTGCGGCCCGAGTGGACAGCATCAATCAAGCCATCGCCGTCGATATCGACCAGGTGAATGTCGCCGCTTTCGAAGGCAAAACTCGGACTGCGTACGTAATGATTGAAACGATCCCACTGGCCGTGGCCGTTATTTTCATAATAGCCGCTGAAAGAACCACTGCCGACCAGTACGTCTGCGCCGCCGTTGCCGTCCATATCGGCGAACCGCACGCGGTCGTCACCCAGCGAAAAAACCGACGGAAACTGTGGCAAGGCCCGCGGCGCTTCCCAACGCAAATGACCTCGATTAGACCAATAGCGAGGACTGCCATTTTCTACAGCCACGACGCCCGGCAATCCATGTCCATCCAAGTCGATTAATTCGAGGTTCGGATTGTCTAAACCGGGTGGCGGTGCCCCCACGTCAGAGATGAACCGTTGATAGCGGCGCTGCGATGGGTCGAATCCGGTATAAGAGAACTCGAGCGGCGGCAGACCCAGAGACACTCCCGTTTCAGGATCAAAGCCGGCATAGGTCACGCGAGACAACAGCGATATTCGCGACAGCGGCGCTTCGTCATAATCCAACTTCCAACTTCTTACTGCCGCTGTTCCGGCCGGCTCGGAATGCATCGTGATGCGAGAGCAACGAAGCGTGGTTCGCAATTCGAAGCCACTGCGAAATTCCGAAAATGAATCGGGCCGCGCTTCATACTCGAAGCGAATTGTATAGACGGCGTACCGTACTTCTTGCAGATAGCGTTGCGAGCCTTCCTGACGGTAGTGATAGGTAATGGTGTTGCCAGTGGTATCCTCGGTGCGCTCGATCAGCCAGGTAAAGATGCGGACGGGCCCATCCTCATCGAATTCAATTCGGCTTTCGGGGATCTGACCGAAGAAATGGCGAATCCCGGATTTTTCTGTCACTTGCCATCCGGCATCTTTGCGGACCAGTTGTTCGAACCCATGCTCGAGTCTGGCTCGATAAGTGTTTGGTCCAACTTCAACCAGCTCGGTTGTGCCACCATAAAGAAACGTGTCGCGCTCGTCATCATATGCAGGCACGCCTCGGAAGGTACGGCGACTGATCGAGGGAACAGGAAAATTCCAACCTAATCCCCAGGCGCCGTTGCCAGTGCCTGTGCTGTAAACGAGACCAAGGGTTGGTTGGAAATTGTGAATCCCGGGCAGCAGATCCAAAGGCACGCGGTAGTTGCCTGTACCTGAGTTGAGGTCCGGTTGAAAAGTCTCGCCCAGTCCGCGAATGTCTCCACCGCCGGCTGGAAGCGAGACCGCCTGGGGAGAAGCACCTGATTTATTTGCCACGATCTTTCCTCAGATCTCGATAATTTGCAGATCGTCGAATTGCGCTCCCGAATTGGCCCAGGAGAAGAACCCAACGCGTCCGGCAGGCAATGAGGCATCCTTTCCAGACAGAATGGGGGCGTCGTCGAGAAATACGGCCAGATTATTATCCTTCAGGTGAACCTTTACCGAATAATCCTGGCCGACGATAAAGCCCTCAGACGTGACGACGGCCGGATTGCTGAGTTCTTGAAAAACTCCGCCAACTTTTTTCCCAACTCGGCGGAAATTACGGCGGCTGTCCATCAGGAAGAAGTAAAAATTGTCTACGTCCTGATAACGGAAGACCAAGCCGATGCCGTCTTCGTCTTCGGAGCGCAGGCGGCAGGTAATTATCAAATTCGGCAAGGCAGAGATTGCCGCGTCTGTTCTCCGCACTAGATAGGTCCCGGGTTTGACTGGCCCAGTATCCGTTACAGTAGATGGTCCACCGAAGATGCCGGCCTGTTGTTCAATGCGTCCTTCACCCACATTGTGAACCCATGCCGATGGTCCATCCTGGGTTGCCTGCGGATCGTCGACCACATCAAATTCGGCCAATGAGTCATCGGTAAAACGGTCTCGTAGCAACAGGAATGGTTCGCCGGGAATTCGCCGCGGCGTAAATTCGTATTCGGCGACGACGACAATATTATTCACCTGCGCCAATTGAAACCCGGCATCAAAACGAGCTTGATTCGAAGTCCTTGGCAGAGTAATTGTCCACTCCTGCAACCAGGGTTGGCCCACAAACGAGTTGAGCGCGGCGCCTGTGCCCGTTGAAATCGCTCCGTCTGCATCAGTGGTCTGCTCGGCGTTTGTTCCACCCGCGGCTACTTGCAAGACAAAGCCCACCGGAGATACGCCCTCATCGGTTCGCAAGAGAATTGTCATTTCTCTAATGCGTGGATCAGTGTGGTAGAAGGGCAACATCGTATCGCGCAAAGTGAAGCGCACTTCGCCCGTGTCCTGGAAAGCGAAGAACTCATCGAACAGCTCATAACGCAAGGCAACGGTGCGACGACCACTGAGCACTTGTGTCGTGGCGAGTTCCTCCAACACAAGCGGTTTCAAATCATCATCAAAGAATGCCTCATAGTAGAGCATCAGCTTTACATCAGTTATGAAGTTATAGATCAAATCGTTCACACTCGGACTGATCTCTAAAACCCATGAGGTCGCGACCGGGCTGTTCTCAAAGATCGCCAGCATTTCCTGGTCCGGCGTGAAGACAATGCCATCCGGCCCGATGCGATATTGAGACAACAATAAGGTCTCCGGTTCCAACAAGCGCATTTTGATTGCACCCGATCGCAGTCGGGTCAGACACAGTCCCGTGTTGGTCAGTGTGCCATGAATGCCCTCGTGACCAATCAATCCTTCGACGACAACTTCCACCCGCTTAATGCGAGGTTGATAGGCGCCCGGATAGTTCCGATCAAAATCGCTCAGTTCAGTGCGGAAATTCATTTGGCCGGTGCGCTGAAACTCTCGCAGAAATTGAACTGGATAGCGATCCGCAAGCGAGATGACCTCTTTCATCGGCTGCTTCTTCTGTCCCAGCATGATTCGCAGGAAGGTAAATGAATCAATATCCCGTAGCAGAAAGTCTCCGGCTAGTAAGCCGGAAAGATCGTTGCGCGTGTAGTTGGGTTTGATGATATCCACGTTATCGCCAATCTCGAATTCAAATGTCTGTTCCATTAACTGTGCGATGACGATGGCTTGTTGTAGATAGGATTCGGAGATGGCTTTGATTTCGTTTGCCAGGCGGTTCCAGAGATCCGGTGTGAACTCTTGAGAATCGAACTGTGTTAATTGCTGCTCAGCCTGTTGGCGCCTGAGGGTGGCAATTTGGCTCTGCAACTGGGCGGCCTCGACCTGGTGTCGCGCTATTGTCTGTTGCGCTTGAGCGACAACGCGCGCTGCCTCAAGTTCGGAGATCCGGCGGTCCATGTTGCGAAGTTCGAATTCCCTGGACAGCTCGCGACGCCGTTCAGTCAATGTTCGTAGCACTTCATCGGCTCGATGTTCGCCGTCTGAGATGCCATACTGCCCGTATCCTGAAAAGTCATACTCAGTGGTGGGCGCTCCGACATATGTAATCTCTGCGTCGAGGGCATTCTCTTGCAGACTTACCCCGGCGAAATCCGATTTCAAGCCACGGGCGTTGTCCAGTTGTTTTTGCGCGTAAGCCAGGTTTGCATCCATGGCCGCTTTTTGATCAGCCGCAATTTGCACTTTCTTCTGTTCGAGCGTCTCGTTGGCGCGCTCGAGGTCAACTGCGTTTTCGAGCATGGACCGGGTGAATTCCTCCTGCTCGGCACTGGTCTTGAAATTGATATAGGTGCGCTCGGCCTGGATGGCATGCTCGGCAAAGTAGCGAGCAACGTTTTGGAGGTACTCGAAGGTAAAGACTGGGACCTGTTCGCGATCCAGGCTCAAAAGCGGCAAATCTATGCCTGACGCAATATTCTGCAGGTTAGCCTGGGCCAGCAAGACCACTCGTGCAATTGCCGGATTGTGGACATTGACATCCAAAGGTTGGGGGGCAGCGAGTATCGCCTCGACTTGGGCTCTAAGACCATCGAACACCGGTGAGAGATAAAGTGGAGATGTCAGATCCAGGTTAGGCGCAGTTAGGCGAACAATCTTCTCATAGCGGGCTCTCGCTTCTGCCTTGTCTCCGTTCTTGAAAAATAAATCGCCCCAACGCAGAAAGGCATTGGCCATCTTCAGCCAGACCGCCGGCGCTTCAATTAGTTGATTGAGGAAGGAGTAATCGCGCGCCCGTTGATACCATAGCAGCGCCTTATCAAACTCGCCCAATTCCAGGTAGCAGTCTCCAATGCTCATCGGAATGGTAAAGCCCTGAATATGAGTGAGGTAGGCGACGAAGTTGGAGTCCAATTCTTCAAAGGTTCGCAGCCCTCCCAAAGTCGTGGCTGTTACGCGTGTCTGGTAGATCTTTTGTTTTAGCTCGGCCACCGGGTTCGCTGCGAGATTTACATTGACTATCTGATTGTCAACAAACACTCCCAGTCTCTGAGCGCCCGCCGTGCTGTCGCCTGCCGGCGGAATAGTTGACCAATTCTGCTCATCAAGCGTCCGAACGAAAAGCCCCAGCCCAGAGCTTCCCATCGGACGGACCATAGTCGAAGCAGTACCGGGGTTGAGCGGCTGGACCATCGTTCGCCCAAGGTCCAACGGCAGATTGTCGTCCGCTATTTTGAAGGCAGCCCCAGCATCTTTAGCTTTTCCATTCAGGGTATGTAGGACGCCTAGATTATTGCTCGCCGCCGCTAGCTCGTTCTTTAGCTGCAATTTCAAGTAACCGGCTTGAGCTTTGGTGAAAGAGCTTAAAGCGTCATCAAGCCGCCGCCTGGCTGCATCGCCTGTCTCAGCGTTAGTACCCGCCTGAGGAGCGGCTGGCTGGCGCATCAATGCAACGCCGGTCGCCAGATGCAGATCTGCTTCCAAGCGGCGATCTTGTCCCTGATTTACCTCAAACGCCCGCTTCAAAAAAACTTGCGCCTGACTGGTAGCTCCAATTTGAAGGTAGTTGGTTGCGAGCTTGTAAAGATTTTGAGCGCGAGACGGGAGAGTCACTGTGCCACTAGTGCCGAACTTTTCGACCACGGCAGTTAATTCACGAGGGGGATCTCCGGGCGCAACAATTGGGAGCTTTGGTCCAGCCGCCTCTCGGAATCGAATCACCTCTGCTGAGGCAGCGAGCAACGAATCCGACACTCTGATATTTTGAACAATTTCAGGGTTCAGGGCGACGAGGCGGTCTGGGAAATCCGGGTGCAGGAAGCGATAAATCAGACTGTACGCGTTTTGATACGATTGCAGGGCATTTTGATACTGACCTTGAAAGAATTCCTGATGTCCACGAGTTAGGTATGCTTGGATTTGTTGTTCCAGCGCCTCAGGTTTATCTCCGGAACGTTGGTTTTTCAAACGGAAGGCCTCAGGAACGAATTTATAACTGTAAAAGGTGCTGAGATACTTTGTCATAATTCCTCCTGGTTATAATGAGAAGTGCGCGTGCTTTCATTTTCAACCTGGGCTGTGCAGCTTTCTTGTCAGCTTCACAATGCTTGCGGACTGCCGAGCAGTGAATGAAAGTGCTAGCGTGGCGATTTACGAAATGCGTCTATGAGGCTTTGCGAGGGCGTAAGTCTCACATGATGTCTACGACTATTAACGTAACTTCCTTATGCTACAACCTTTGTCAATAGGCATAAGACTTATAACGGCATAAATTGTCGCTGACACCTAAAACACTTTCGCGCTGGCTGCACGGCGCCGGGACGCTGCCTCGCGGCGCAGTCACCGACGTGCGCGTCGAACTCGAACACGAGACCCCGATCTCCAAGCTCGTCTTTCTAACGGTAGCGTATTCCGCTGAAGCGCCTGCCGACCTGCCTCGACGCCTGGTGGTCAAATCGGCACTCACGCCCACTCATGCAAACAGCGAGATACAGTTCTATCGTCAGCTTGCGCCGAGCATCGAAACGCCACCGATGGTGCGCTGCCTCGCGACTACGGAAGACATCCTCGTGCTCGAAGATCTTCGCTCCACTCACGATCATCCGCCTTGGCCGCTGCCGCCGTCCCGGACTCATTGCGAACTAGCCCTCGACGCGCTAGCCCGCATCCATGCGCAGTGGTGGGAAGCACCCACGCTCGGTCATACGGTCGGTAGACTCCATACGACGGAAACCTTAACCAAGATGGTCCAGGACATCGCAGCAAATCTGCCTGCGTTCTTTGACGCGTTCGGTGATGCATTGACCGTCGACGCCCGCCACATCCTCGAACGAGTTTTCAGCTCATCACTGAAACCATGGCTGCGTCTTACCGACCAGCGCGCGCTCACGATCACTCATGGCGACGCGCATACGTGGAACTTTCTTTTTCCACGCTCCGGCAAGGGAGCCGCCTTTCTGATCGACTGGCAAGTTTGGCACATTGATGTCGGAGCACGCGACCTGGCATTTCTGATAGCACTACATTGGTATCCAAGCCGGCGCCGCGAGCTCGAGCTTCCTCTCGTTCGCCACTATTATGAGAGCCTCATAGGCCACGGCCTGAAGAACTATTCATTCGACGACTTGTGGCTCGATTACCGCCGCTGCGCCGTGCGCAACTTAACGTTTCCGATCATTCTCTGGAGCCGCGGAATGAAACCCGAAGGCTGGTGGCATCGACTCGAGTGCGCGTTGGCGTCGTATCGCGACCTGGAATGCGACGAACTCCTGTAGCATCCAAACCGATTCGGCAAAATCCTAAAATCGGAACACTTCCCTTCCAAATCCCGCAAGTTTCCAATCGCTAAATATCCAAATTAGGCAAGAGCACGACCGGGCCAGGCATCGCGTCGGTAACTCGTGTAAGCAAACAGCCCTGTAACCACGCACGGAATAACGCTTGCCCCTCAACGTGTGAAGCGCCCCTAACAGCTTCCTCGTGTTCTACATTTCGGATAACTGACAATCATATTGGAGGTACAGATGAAACGATCTCTACTCGCCGCTGCTCTGCTGCTGCTCTCGCTCAGTGGCCCAATCTTCGCCCAAAGCGGCTCGACAGGTTCGGTCGCCGGTACAATCAGCGATCCGACAGGCGCTGTTGTCACCGGTGCGAACATCACTGTGAAGAACAACGCCACTACTCAGGAGTTCACCGCAACCACCGCCGACAATGGCACCTTTAACGTTCCCGCGCTCATGTCCGGCACTTACACCGTGACTATCGCAGCGCCGGGATTCAAGACCACCGTTCTGTCAAACGTCAAAGTTGACGTCGGTACACCTTCGAGTGTCAACGTCACGCTTGAAGTAGGCACGCCACAGGAAACGGTCCAGGTCGTCGACGTGGCTGGTGAGTTGTTACAAACGCAGACCGCCACGGTTGGCACCACGATCACTGGTCGACAAATCATCGATCAGCCACAGGCTTCACGCGATGCGCTCGATCTGGTGACTCTGCTTCCAGGCGTACAAACAACCGGTCGGCCTCGCACTTCCACAGTCAACGGTCTACCGAAAGGCGCGCTGAACATCACGCTCGACGGCGTCGACGTTCAAGACAATCTGATCAGCTCAAACGATGGTTTCTTCACGTTTGTGCGACCGCGCATCGATGCTGTCGGCGAAGTAACCGTTTCGACTGCCGCGCCTGGTGCTGAAAGTGCCGGCGACGGCGCAGTGCAAATCAAGTTTGTGACGCGTGGCGGAACAAACGATCTTGGCGGCAGTCTCTACTGGTATCATCGTGAGCCATATCTCACGGCCAACTACTACTTCAACAACGAAACTCTGGCTCCAACTTATTTCGGCAAAGCTCCGCGCAACCGAATCCTGCTTAACCAGTACGGTGCTCGAGTCGGTGGTCCAATCGTTATTCCGAAACTTTTCAACGGCAAAGACAAGGCGTTCTTCTTCGTCAACTACGAAGAGTTTCGCCTGCCGGAGCAACAACTGCGACAACGCACTGTTCTCAGTCCGCTCGCACAACAAGGAATCTTTACGACGACCTCCGGCGCGCAGGTCGATGTACTTACCCTCGCCGGTGCTCATGGTTTTACGTCAACGATCGATCCAACCGTAGGAGCTGTGCTGGGCGAGATTCGCTCATCGACGTCTCAAGGCAGTATTCTTCCGATCGCGGGCGATCCTAACCGGCAACAATTCAACTTCGTGGGCCAGGGCGGACAGAATCGCTATTTCACGACCGTTCGCCTCGACTTCAATCTCAGCTCAAACCACGCTCTGTCGAACGTTTGGAACTATCAGGAATTCGGCGGCAAGCCGGTCGACTTCCTCAACCAAACGGATCCGGCATTTCCGGGTTTTCCAAACTCCGCCGGACAGAACTCGCAGCGTTGGACCAACTCGACGTCGCTTCGTTCAACTCTGACGTCCAACCTGATTAACGAAGCACGCTTCGGCATGCTCGGCGGCCAGTCAAACTTTGGGCCAATCGGTCCGGATCAGTTTGCGAATCAAGGCGGCTTCGATCTGAACTTCTTTGACCTTGGAATCACTGACGCTTCCGCGGTTCAAGCCTTCCCGCAACGAGGCAACCGGGCCTTCGGCGTGAATTTCGGTTCGAGCAAACGCAACACGCCTAGTTTTGACTTCTCAGATTCACTGACGTGGATCAAAGGCAAGCATAGTTTCAACTTCGGTGGAAACTACAACCTTATCAAGACGTTCTCAGATGCGGCTAACAACGTGGTGGGCAATGTGAACTTCGGAGTCGCCGAGGGCGACCCGGCAGAAGATCTTTTCACCACTGCAAACTTTCCTGGCGCGTCTGCCAACGACCTTGCAACAGCAGCTCAGCTCTACGCAACGCTGACCGGACGCGTGACTGCCATCGATCGAACCGCATTCTTGAACGACGGCAAGTACGCACTGTTCGGTTCGCAGATTCTCAAGTTTCGTCAGCCACAGTTCGCACTGTTTGCTCAGGACTCGTGGCGCTTCCGTTCCAACGTGACGCTAAATTTCGGCGTTCGCTGGGAACCACAGCGGCCGGTTGTTTCCGAGAACGAGAATTTTGCGAAGGCTACTTTCGCGGGCTTGTTCGGCGAATCGGGTGAAGGAAATCTCTTCAAGCCCGGCACGTTAACAGGTAGTACGACCGCGCTAACTCCACTCGGCATCGGAGAAAAACTGTACAAGACTGACTGGAACAACTTCGCTCCGAGCGCCAGCATTGCCTGGACTCCGGACTTTCACAACGGAATGCTTCATCGCTTCTTCGGTGAGACCGGTCAGAGCGTAATTCGCGCTGGTTACTCGGTCGCCTTCGTTCGCGAAGGTCTCGGTAACATCACACAGATTGTTTCCGCCAATCCCGGAGGCACACTCACGCTGAACAGCGACGTCGACGCAGCGTCGCTACCGCTTGGAACTTTGTTCCGCAACCGCGCAGCGTTAACACCGCCCCCCTTCGCGAACACTCCGACCTATCCGATCATGGTCCAACCCGGCGATGCTATCGGCGGTTTCGATCCGAATCTCAAGACCGGTTTGGTCCACTCGTGGAACTTCGGCGTGCAGCGTGAAATATTCAAAGACACAGTGGTCGAAGCGCGCTACGTCGGCACTCGAGGGCGTAATCTTTGGAGACGTTATGGCATCAATGAAGTCAACGTCATCGAGAATGGTTTCCTGAGTGAGTTTCGCCAGGCGCAGGCAAACCTTGTGGCAAATCGGGCTGCGGGGCGTGGTAACACATACGCCTTCTTTGGATCAGGCACAGGAACTCAGCCACTGCCGATCATGCTTGGCTTCTTTACGGGTTCGAGAACGAATGCAAACAGTGCTGCAGCCTACTCTGGTGTAGCACAGTTCACTAACGCTACTCGACTCACGCAACTGAATCCAAACTTCGCGAATCCGATCGGCTTTGCCACTACGTTGCAGAATAGTTTCCTTGACAACGGAGTGCACGCAGGATCCCCAGCCAACTTCTTTGTGGTTAATCCAACTGTCGGCCTCCTCGGTGCTGGTTTACAGTCGGTGACGTTAACCACAAACGACGTCGATACCTGGTACGATGCGATGCAACTCGAGCTACGTCGACGTTTTTCTGGAGGCTTGCTGCTTCAGATGAGTTACACGTGGTCCAAGTCGCTGACCAACTTGTATGCTTCCAGCCAGAGCTCGCTGGGCCAGCCACTGACTCTGCGAAGCGACAACAAAGCGCTTGAGCGTTATCGCGCGCCTCAGGATCTGCGGCATAGCTTCAAGGCCAACTGGATTTATGAATTGCCTTTTGGCCATGGCAAGTGGTTTCTCGGCGACTCGCGCGGGCTGACTAATCATCTGGTCGGTGGTTGGGAATGGCATGGCACCGCTCGCATTCAGAGCGGCAGACCTTTTGCACTCGGCAACGTCCAGTTAGTCGGAATGGACGTGAAAGAGTTGCAGCAGGCAATCGATGCGCGCAAGCTGCCAAACCGCACAGTTACGTTCCTGCCTGACGACATCATTCTCAACACGCGTCGCGCGTTCAGCGTCTCGGCAACGGGATCTGGCTTCGGCGCGCTGGGAGCACCGCAAGGAAGATACATTGCGCCTGCCAACAGCAATGGTTGTCTTGAGGCGTTTCCGGGTCAGTGCGGCTTCGCCAATCTGATTCTCGAAGGACCACGCTTTGTTCGCTTCGACATGAGTCTGGTGAAGAAGTTTCGGTTCACAGAACGAACGAACATAGAGTTTCGCGTTGAGCTGCTGAATGCATTCAACAACATCAACTTCCTGGTTGGTGGTAGCTCGGCAGTCGACGATCCGAAACTCACTAACACGAACCTCGGTTTGCAAACGCCGAATTATGGTGCCGCAAACTTTGGTTTGATCACTGCCGCTTACCAGGATATTTCGACAACGAACGATCCCGGAGGCCGGCCGGTGCAGTTTGTTTTTAGACTTAACTTCTAACTTCCTTTGCCACAAAGGCACAGAGAGAACAAAAAACTAGTGCTCTCTCTGTGCTTTTTTGTGACTCCGAAATTGCGAATACGGGCAAGTTCCTCGCCGGAGTTCGCACTCCAGTTGCGCCAACTCCTCACACAAAATCCAAATTCATCAATCGGCCCTTGGGACGAAGCGTCTGAAGTGCGTGACGAACGGGCCTGACGTTTGACGGCTTCGCGGGCACGTTTCTTGCGCGGTCACCTAAACCTCAGCGCAGGCGCGCTCTAAAAATTCGGAGAGAAATCAACTCGTGTATGAACGGCTTGGCGACTAACCGATCAGATCTCCTTGATAGCAGAGTCACTTATTTGAAGATTCTCGCTTTGTCTCTGCTACGCGAGATCGCTTCGGTGGAGAAGCTGGACGAACGCGAAGATAGTTGCACGTTTGACTTGCAGGCTGAGGTGCGACGATTCGAGACTGAGTTGATCCGCAGTGCACTCATTCAAACGGGCGGCCGTCAACGACCCGCAGCGCGCTTGCTGGGGACCAAGGTCACGACACTCAACACGAAGATCAAACGATACAAGATAAAAATCTCAGACGATCTTCAAATCATCGGCGTTATGAATGGCAAAGAGTTTTAGCCACCGATTACGCAGATTTACGTTCGAGGGCAATGGCAGCGATTTGCAATCATGAGGCCCAATCACTCTGCCGGCTCGTTCAAGTTCAGCGCGAACCTCAGCACAACGCCTTGCGCACTGATCATCGAAAGGAAGTGAAGCGAAAGGACTTAGAAAGAGATCTAACTTCGAATGTTCACGGGATGGATCCGAACTGGGCTGCGCGCCGTAACGGAGTTCGTAAACAACGATCGAGCAAAGAACTATATCTGTGATATTGACTGACTTCCAGCGTGCGATCAGACGATCGTCGCGTCGTCGCAACAATGTAATACAAGTATTGGTATCGGGAAGAAAGATCATTCAAAAGCGAGCCGATCCTCAAACTCGCCCTGAGGGGCGCGCTGCAAATCGGGCATGGACCCGGCAACTCGCTCAAAAAAATCGGTAGGCCATCCGTTTGCGTCTATCTCCTCCGTCGAAGGCAGCTCTCTGACTTTAACAGTAACAGCCACGTCAGCATCAGCCACTCCAACGTTAACAGTCAAAGTTAAGGTGCCATCTCCTGTGGTGTGTCCGCGGGTTTCGATGGTTTCGTTAAGCATAGGCTAAGTTTATCCAAACCCGCTTACATTGCCAATCGCGATACGGTCCAACAACCGGCCGGCGAGGGTACGCTAACGCACCGATTTTTCGTCTTTCACTTGCTAAAGTTCGTTCTTCTCCTGACCCCTTCAGCCCCAGAACTGTAAACTCCTTAAACCTGGATTCATCATGCGAGTCAGAAAACTATTTGTCTCAGCGGCAGCGGTCGTTGCCATCACGAGTTGGCTGCAATTCACACCGACAGCGGTTGCTCAGGATCGTTATGCGGGAAGCACGATCACCGGCACGGTTTATTTCATGAGTGGACGGGGCGCGGGGCGTTCCCTGCCCTTTACCTTGAGGATCAATCGATTAACAACTCCAGAAGAGATCGGCAACCTGAATCGCACGCTTCAATCAGGAGGCCAGGAGGAGCTACTGCGAACGCTCTCGCGTTTGAACGCAGGAAGAATCCAGATCGGCACCGGCGTTGGCCTTGCCGCAAATGCAATTATTGCGACCGAAACTGAAGGCCGCACGAAACTGACTGTCGTCTATGAGCGCAATCTTCGTTTCGCTGAGTTGCGCTACGGCACGCGCTCGCAAGATTACCGGTTCGGTTATGCAGAGCTGTATGTCGGCCGTGGTGCCAATGAAGGGATGCTGATACCCGCGGCGCAAATCCGCCTGCGGGACGGGAACACATGGGAGGTTGAAGATTTCGGCACGTTTCCAGCACGACTGATGGGCCTGCGCGTCCGCGGCGGGCGCAACGAGGTCCGCTAATCACAGATTACACGGATTACTCGAAGATCAGTATTATCTGTGGTAGACAAACATGGACGCTGATCTCCTAATCATCAGCGCTGGTCCATTCGGGTTGGCGGTCGCCGCTCAAGCTGCTCACGACCGAATCGAACATTTGATCGTTGGCAGCCCGCGAAGTGGGCGACCGCATAAAGCCTAGGGTGGAGCGAGGCTTTGCGAGCGCAACCCTAGGTAACGCACGATACAACAATTTCAGCCCGCGAAGCGGGCGACAGCAGTTTGGGGATCCCGCTCTATCGCCCGCTCCGCGGGCTAAAATTCTTTCTAATACCTGTTGACCTAGGGTTCCGCTCGCAAACCCTCGCTCCACCCTGGGCTTTATGCTTCCGCCCGCTCCGCGGGCTGAAATTCTTAATCCTGACTTGAATTGCGGTACATTCGGTATAAGCATGGCCGATGCATCGCCTGAATAGAAATTCCTCCTACCAATCCACGCGCCGAAATTACATACCACGCCGCGATACTCGTTGCCCGCCTGATCAATTAAACGACTGTTTTTTGCGTGCGGGTTTCGTCCTGAGAAGCGAAGGCAATGAATGCCAGCAGAGCCAACACCAGCGTGCTGGTCCAATGTCGTCTTTCAGCAGTGTATTCAATGTAACTCACTGGATAACGGTGCAAGGAGGCGAGGCGCGCATTATACTCCCAACCACAGTTCGTACACGATAAAAGAGTGATAAAACACCGGCAGGGAAAACCTTGACAACGCGGTGAAGTGGTGATTAAGTGTGCGCGCTTCTTCACGTACTCCTGTTTAGTGGTCCTGCGAATTTGCGCCTCAATATGTCCAGAGTATCGAGAGTAGTGACTTGCTTCATCGGTTTACTCGCCGTTTCGAGCGGCTTGGGCTGGTGGCTCCTTCACGGCGCGGCTGCATCGGCGCCAATGAGGCCGACCATCAACGCCGAGAGCTTACGATCCGGCGACATTATTTTCAGACGTGGCCCAAGTGTCGAAAGCCGCGCGGTTATGACTCTCGACCGTGATAGTGATTTCTCCCACGTCGGAATCGTGCTGCGAAGGAATGACGCAATATTCGTAATTCACGTCGTCCCCGGTGAAGGCGAACCTGAAGTCACAAAGATCGAACCTATAGAAGACTACTTGCGCTCAGATCGCGCAATCGCAGCAAGCGCTTATCGTGTCGTCACCGATACCCCTTCATCGATAGAAACGGCTGTCCGAACGGCGAACCAATACGTTGAGCGAAATGTACCCTTCGACAACAAATTCGACCTCGCCTCCGACGAAGCTCTGTATTGCACGGAGCTAGTCTGGCGAGCTTACAAAAAGGCCGGTTTGGATCTGGTTGACGGCCATTTCGATAGTTCCTCAACCTCTTTCATTCGTGGTCCGATACTTTGGCCGAGTTCTCTTTTGCATAGTCCGCACCTGGTGCAGGCTTGGAATTGGAAACAACAAAAGGAGGAGTGAACATGTCTAAACGAATCCTCAACATTATGATTTTTACTCTGCTTCTCATCTCGTCGGGTTGCGGCCTGTTCTCGAGCCCTGCCAAAACCACGAAAAACTTTTATCGGGCGGTCGAGGCGGGAAAGCTGGACCAAGCGACGAAAATGGTCTCCAGCAAGGTGAAGAGTGGAATGGGCGATCAGAAGATGCGAACGATGCTAAGCGAAGCCACTCGTAAGATCAGAGAGCACCGCGGCATCGATTCGATTGAGATCACTAGTGAACAGATAACCGGCGATGTTGCGGATGTGAGCGGCACAATCAAGTACAGCGACGGAACCAGTGAAAACTTCAATCAGAAGCTGCTCAAAGAAGATGGCGACTGGAAGCTCGAGTGAGGTTGATGCTTCGCAAAATCAATTGACGAAGCGAATGCTGCTGACAACTCTGTTGAAAGCTTCACGATACGCGTCAGCGTCTGCTTCCGGAACCACTGCGGCTGCGTAAAAGAGTCGATTGCCTGATAGGCAAACCGTATGAATAGTGACGACCTCGAGTTTTCCTTCGCCGTCCCTGCCTGAGAGCGTGTTGCTGATCGCAGATAGACCGCCTATTAATGAAATGCTTGAGCTACCCTGTCTTTGCAAGTGTGAATTGGTTTTCAGTACCAGCGCTATCAACTGCTCCGTCGCAACCTGCAAGTCATTGCTCTTCGAGGCTGCAATCCCAATCATCACACCGTGAGTTAATTCAGGCCGACCTTTGTTCAAGCGAAATGCTCCGTCGGGGCCCAGCATCAGAGGGTTAGCCGACAACTCGCGCCAGTTGTCTGGAATATTCGCCTGAAACGATTGAGAGACGTACAAACGCGATTGCGATGACGGAGCCGAAGGTGCACTTGCAACATTGCGCAATACCGGCTGCTCACTCCCTTTGACAGCAGCAGCAGTTCCACTCGGCGCGCCAGACACCACTCGTTGCGATGGACCATTAGTTTCGACTGTAAACTGTGTTCCAACCTTAAACTCGAGATCAGGTCCCTTTGTTGCCAGTGTCGTTGTTACGCCAACACTGGCGCCGATGGCTGTGCCCACTGCCGCACCTTGACCACCAGCAACAGCTCCGCCAACAAGCGCTCCGATCAAAGCTCCAACAGCGGCTCTCTTGATGCTCGTCTTAACCGCTGTTGACTTGTTTCTGATTGTTCCTTCGTTGTCAGCGCGTCCCTGTTCACCGACATTCAGAACATCAAACACTTCGACCACAGTCGCGGAGAAGTTCGCAGTTCTACCGTCGCTGAGAGTGATCGTATCGAATGCCAAATCAATTTTTGATTCTTTGTCAGCTTTACCCGAACGCTTCACACTGCGAACGTGTCCCTCTGCGACAGCGCCGGCGAACTCCGCAGGAGTTAAGATTTTGCAACTGAATTTATCTCCCTTCTTGCTGGTAGCTGTGCTGATTGGTGAAAGCAGTTCGAGAGAGAGTTTCGTTTTTGCCGGGATCAGCATTTCAGGTTCGTCGAAGCCGTTGGCCACGGTAAATGACGCGAGCAAAAACAACATGACGCTAAGGATGGTGGCTGAGTGGGTGGGTCTTCTCATTTTATTTTCCTTTGTTGTTGGGACTATCACTCGAACCGGAATTGGACCACCTGTTCGCTCTCCACAGGCTGTCCGTTACGAGTCGCTGGTCGAAACTTCCATTTGCGCGCGGCCTCTTCTGAGACGCGCCGAAACACATAAGGGCCTTCGATCGCCTTCGCCGACACAACCGAACCATCTTTATCAATCGAGACCAACACCAGCACAGTTCCTCTGATGGGCGACCCTCGCGCGGCCGAAGGGAAATTGGGTTGTACCTTTTGAATAACCTCCGCCGGTATAAGTGTGGCTTGGTCGCTACTCACTCCAAATGAGCTCGACTTTTGTAGCGAACTCCAATTGATCGCAAAACTGATCGGACGCCGCTTCTCGTCTTTCGGACGAATGCGCACCACGATCCTGGTCCAGTTATTCGAAGGACCTGGACCTTCTACTATCGCGCCTTCAGCAATGTTCTCGAGCTTTATGAACTCGATGCTGCACGGCAGCCCGTTTAGATTTCCACTGACGTAGTTTCTGCCTGGTCCACCCAGATTTACATTGATCGAACCGCTGGTCGTGCCGGCATTACCAGAAGATCCCTGGAGCTGAAATAATAGATATTTGTCCCGCCGTTGGATTTCCATACCCATCGGCGCAGTGTAAGGTAACCGCTTTAGAAGCGGCGCTGGAGGTGGCAGCAGTTCGAGTAACGGCTCCAAATATACCGATTGAGCCGGATTGACGCTGATCTCTCGGACTGCTTCTTTGTACCCTGTCTTAGATGTAATTACGCGATACTGTCCTGGGGACACTTCGAACTGATCCAATCGACCGGCGTACCTTCCGAGGCTCATATTGGTAGCCACATCGACTATCTCTATATTCGCTCCGTCGATGGATGGGGCGACCGTCAGCCTCCCGCGAATCGGTATGAGCACGATCGCAACCTCGTTTACCTCCTGCGAGGCGACGGTCACCGATTCAACGTATTCCTGAAAATCAGGTTTGCGAGCAGTGAGGCTGTAAGTCCCGGGCTTAAGACCCTTCAAAGTAATGACGCCGGTATTTGGCGCATACGAACTCTTCACTTTCTGTCGATCGAGCAGCAACGTTCCATCTACTCCACTGGTGTCGACTTCCGCTTGATTGATCCAGATCCGACTACCCAGCGGAGCAAAGATAGTCATGTCGGCGAGTAATACTTGAGGCTTGACTGTGGTATCGCGTGGCTTGTTCTGCGGTACGGTTGTAGTTTTTCTCGGCGTCGGTGTCGGTGTGGGCGCGACAGGATCTCGTCCACCGGGTCTTTGCAGTGCATGTGCAGAATTCACAGCAAGGATGGCGAAGGGAACTATCAACAGGCATCTCTTGAGCGATCCTTTGAAACGGTGATACAGAAATGCAACCCTCATACGATCAATCCTGTGTTTACTGTTGTGAAGATGAAACTGGCTCTGGATCTTTCACGCAACGAAAACCGGTAGCCGAATAGTCCTCTGCGTCGCTCGTACGCAAAAAACCTCTGTAGGTAGTAGTCGCCTGCTTGTTTGTTTCCTGCCACGAGCCACCGCGAATGACCTTGACGTTCTTCGGAATCGGGGCAGACAAGTGACCGCCCGGGTAGACCACGACATCGCTTGCGGTCCATTCCCACGCATTGCCGATCATGTCCATCACGCCCGCAGAGGTTTTGCCATTCGCGTTGGAGGCCACGTCTACTAATCGCTGCGCGCTGGAGTCGCCCGCATTGGCAAAGTTGGACCGCCATTCGTTTCCCCAGGGATACGTCGCACCCAACCCACCACGGGCAGCAAACTCCCACTCCTCTTCTGTGGGCAGACGTTTCTTGGCCCAATCCGCGTAGGCTTTAGCGTCGTTCCAATCGATTCCCGTTACTGGTTGCTTTGAAGCGCCGGTTGAATACGTTCCTTTCACCCAGTTGGCAGGTGGTCTATGCCCGGTGGCATTGATGAATTTCAGATAGTCTTCACACGTGACTTCGTGGATGTCTATGTAGAAGGGCGCGACTTTTACCTTGTGAGCAGGTCTTTCATACTCATCGCCCGAATCGTTTCCCATCATGAACTCACCACCTTTGATGTAGACCATTCCTGGCGGCGCGGACGCCTGCGGCTCAGGTGTCGATGGTGGGTTGCGCACAGCATTCGGTTTACTGTTAACCAGAGCAATGACGATGAGAATCATTAGTGAAAGTAGAACCGCCGCTCCGCCAACTATCCACGGTGTGCGTCGTTTAGCTGGTGCGTATGAGGAGGAATCATGCAAGTATCCGAGATACGGCGATTCTTCGGCTGGTTCCGGTGGTTCTGCCGTCGGTTCTTCATCCTCCTCATCATCGTCCGCAGTGAACGATGTGGGAAGATCGAGTATTGCGTCGTCGGTGTCGTCTATGTCGTTGTCAAGTTGCCCGATTTCAGGACTAAGCTCCGCCCGCGCTTTCCCGCATCGCTTGCAGAACTTGTAAGACGCCATCAACTCGGCACCGCAACCGCTACAGAGTACGCCGGCGATTTCCTCAGCGCGTTCTGCATCGTTGGCAGCAATCTGGACGTCGCAGAATAAACACGTGAATCTTGCGGTGAGAAAGCTGATGCCAACGTCGGCGCAATCGTGTTCGAGTGATGCTCCATTAGCAACACATCCGCACGCCGGACAATCAGGTTTCACGCCTGAGCTATCGATGAAGTGAGCTTTGCGGCGGACCAAAGCAGTGGATTCAACACTAATGAGCTGGCAAGAGTTACAGAGATATCTTTTGGCAATTTGTCGCTCACAAACCGGACAGTCCGCTAGTTGCGAACCACGTTTGATTCGGTCGTACGGCCAGAAAGTCGCGCAGTCGCAGCAATAAGCCCACACTGCCTGTTTGGGAAAACCATGACCAACCTCATGCGAACTTAGATCACACTGAATCACTGCCTCTCCATTCGCATGAAAGCGAATCTGATGCACTGGACAGTAAAATGCGCGCTTGTTGGTGTCAGTGGTCATTGTTCACAAACATTTGCAATGGCTGCTTTTAGCCTGCGAAGCTGGCGTGAGCATAAAACCAGTTTTTCAGCCTGCGAAGCTGGCGCGAGCATAAAGCCTGGGGTGGAGCGAGGCTTTGCGAGCGAAACCCCAGGAACTGGAAGCAACGGAATTTCGAGCCCATGAAATGGGCGACAGTCCGTGCGCTGCAAATGGGTTGGCATCTTCGCCGCCTTTGTTCTGTCGCCCGCATTCGCGGGCTTGAAAACTTGTCGTGCTTAGATACCTGGGGTTTCGCTCGCAAAGCCTCGCTCCACCCCAGGCTTTATGCTCACGCCTGCTTCGCAGGTTAAAAACCCAGCACCTGCTTCGCTGGCTAAAAACCCCAGCGCCTGCTTCGCTGGCTAAAAACCCAGCGCCTGCTCCGTTGGCTCAAACCGACTTTCGGGCAGAACTGCTTGAACTCTAAACGCGTGACGCACGCCTGATCGCGACGCCGGGCAGAGATTCGGAAAAACGCTCGCGAGACAAAACGATCGATCCGTTCACCAGAACGTATTCCACGCCCACTGGATTGGCGAACGGCTTTTCGAACGTTGCCGTGTCAGCAATTCTGTTTCGATCGAAGATCGCGAGATCCGCCCAGTTATTTTCACGAATCAGCCCACGATCTTTGAGGCCGAAAGTCGCGGCTGGCAGTGAGGTCATGCGACGAACTGCTTCCTCCAGTGTGAAGAGACTCTTCTCTCGCGCGTAAACACCGAGAATTCTTGGAAAGGTGCCCATGCCGCGCGGATGAGGAAGCACCTGCGGGTTCTCTTCGCGCACACTGCTATCTGAACCGAACATCACCTGCGGGTTCTTCATGATCGTCTGCACGTCGTCTTCGCTCATGTCGAAGAAGACCATCTGCGCACCACCATGACTAAAAAGATCGATCACAGTGTCAGCCTGTTGCTCTAATTCGTTGTCACTATCTGTTTGCGGCTTTGCGCTCGGACTGAATGATGATGCGACGATGGCAGAGTGCGCAGCTAACGATCGACTTGCTCGCTTGCGGGTCACGTCGGCGATGCTCATCCCCATTAACGATCGATCGAATTGGTAGTATGCGATTCTGGCGAATGCGTAATCCTTCCAACCGTTCTGCTTCAGTTGCCTCAACATCTCCTCGCGCACGCGTTTTCGCGTTTCAGGATCGCGTAACTTTCCCCTGGCCGAAGTCAGGTCGCCCTCTGAAAGCCATGATGGAAGGAGAACCGCAAGGCCGGTGCTCGATGCGATGTACGGGTACTGGTCCAATGACACGACCAGACCGCGGTCCCTGGCAGCCTGGATTAGATTCAACCGATCTTGCGCTGAGCCCCACTCGTTGGGACCTTGTGCTTTGAAGTGCGAAATATGAACGTGAACGCCCGTGCGTTCGCCGATAGAGATCGCTTCCTCGATAGCTTCTCTTCCCTTTGCTCCTTCATCCCGAACATGCGAGACATACATCCCACCCGCTTTGGCCACAGCCCTTGCTAGCCTGGCAATCTCGTCGGTTTTTGCAAACGTGCCCGGCACATAGACCAGACCTGTTGAAATTCCTAACGCGCCGTCGTTCATTGCCTGGTCAATCAGCTCCTCCATTTCAGCCATTTCACGGGCAGAAGGAACAGCCGATCGCTGCTTCATGACTTGCGACCGGATCGTGTTATGTCCGACAAGCGTTGCGACATTGACCTGGCTTCCATTCGTTTCAATTCGCTTAAAAAACTTTCCAATCTCAAGAAACGAGCGACCACAGTTTCCGGTGATCAAAGTCGTCACGCCTTGTCGAACAAAATTTGGCGCAAGAAAAGCATCGTCTTGCGGAACGTTGCGTTCGATATGCGTATGAACGTCGATAAATCCAGGGGCTACGGTTAGACCGCTGGCATCGATAACTACCGGTGCTTTAGCGCCACGCAAATCACCTATGCAGGCTACGCGCTGGTTGCGTATGCCGAGATCGCCACGGAAAGCAGCACGACCAGAGCCATCGATGATTTCAGCTCCGGTAATCAGCAGGTCAAACTGTTCCTTACATCCCGGCGCTGGCCTGCTGAATCGATACCAGGTGAAAAGGAGGATCGATCCGCTCATCATCACGAGGAGGATTAGTAGCCCACGCTTCTGAAAGGTTGAGGTAAGGACTTTGTGACTCACGAGAGTAGAAGTCAGTCTTCAAAGACGGCCCGCTGTCTGGCGAGGTCGAGTTGTTTTCTGATCTTGTCAAGGTCCATGTTCTTCGTGCCGGTGGCGTTCTGATCGAGGACGAGAGAAAACTCCTGTATGGCCGTCGAGTAATCCCCTTCCTTCATCGCGATATCTCCTAACCACGAATGTGGCCTGGCCCATTGAGGAGCTAGTTGAACGGCTTTCTGGTAATAACTCTTGGCGTCGGAGTAATTCTTTTCCATGTAGTAGGAAGTGCCGAGGTTGTTGTACGGGTAGGCCCAGTTTTGATCTCGTCGCACGGCGTCAAAGTAATAAGATCGCGCAGTGCTATAATTTCGGCGCGCGCTGTAAATGAGTCCGATACCATTGATCGGCAACGGCCATGCTTTGTCAGCTTCAGCGGATCGCGTCCAGGCCGCGATGGCTTGATCCTCATCCTTCGACAGGAATGCAAGCCGGCCCTCGCAGTACGCCATTCGCGATTTAAGAACTGAATCGCCGGGTTTTAGTTCCACGGCCCATTGCAGGGATTGATAAGCTGACTGCCAATCGGCAAGAGGCGGATCGTCGCTGCCCGGAACCATGAATTCCTTAATTATTTGGTACGGACGGTTAATAAGCAGCGGCAACAATCTTTCGCGGTAGGTGCGCAGCGTTTCTTCACTGGCGCCACTATTCTTCAACTCGTAATAAAGATCGTGAGCGTTGTCAGCGGCAGGCGGGAATATCTGTCCGCGTAAAATCGCGCCGTCCAGTTTTTTCTCGACGGAGTTGCTGCTGCTACTGGAAATCGCGGCGATGATTGTCAGCACAAGACCTAACACGACCACGCCGCCAACTACACCCACGACCGTCTTCGTCGACGGGCCTACGTTTGCAGGTTTCCAGGTAGAAGACTCGTAACTCGATGTGGTCTGATCTACGTGAGATGTGAAAGCTGAAGGTGCAGAGAATTCAGGCTGTTCTGCACTCGGTTCAGATTGTGGACCAGCGACACCACTGATTGTCTGGTGGTCGTTTGAAGATGATTCGACTTTGGCTCCACAGCGCTTACAAAAAGCGTGTTTCGCATCAACAGGATTTCCGCACGCTTTGCAAGTGATCGTGGTTTGGACATCAGGCAGTGGCTCAGCTTTGATCTCGATGAAACCAGCCTCTTTGAGTTGCCAACCGCCCTCAACAGCTTCAACTACTGCCGGACTGAGAATTACTACTTCGCCGGCAGCGGGGTTTTCGCAGTTGAATAGTTCGTAATAAACGTTGTAGTAGTCCTGCTTTGAACCGAGAGTAGTAGATTTGGGAATAACGATCGATAGCGATGAGTCGATTCTTAGCTGAACGAGCAAATACTCACCTACTGTCGATTCCTTGATCAGGCCAGTCTCTGTCTCAAATGTTACCGCGAGTGCGGACCGGGGCAGTCTTTCGAGATACGTGGCAACAGAACAAGGAAAATTTGGCGGCGGCTCCAGGCGCTCATCACAGAAAGGACAGACTTCGCGCGTCGTCACAAATACAGAAGCAAAGTCCCGACATTGATGCTCGAATCTCGAGCCGACAGAACGGTGCAAACAGCCAGGACAAGCTGGACTGACTGTTCCCTGAGAAGAGATCGAGAACGCTTTGCGCCTGCCTGCATCGTCTGATTCGACGCTCACTACCTTGCACTCAGCGCACAAGAACCGGCGCACAATGTTTCTCTCACACACCGGACATTCTTCGCTGGCGATACTTCCCTTGGCGCTGTCGATGGGCCAATAGTGCTGGCAGTCGCAGCAATACTCCCAAAAAGTTTCATTTGGAAAATCTCGCGCCAGCGCGTGCGTTTGGCTGGAGCATTCGATGGTAGCGCTCGCAGCGACAATGAAGCCTACTTTGTGACTCGGGCAGTAAACCCGAATGCTTCGTGGATTAGGTGTTGAGACTTCAGCGACCATTGAGAGGGCTAATGAATTACTTGTGAATGAGGCTCGAGAGTTCGCAACGTAATATTCAACGAACTTCAAGAACTCCTTTTTCCCGTAGTTGCCAACCGCCTGATACTTTTTCGACTACCGCCGGATCGATGATCCAAACGTCACCGGCCGAAGGCCTTACGCAGTCGTAATACTTCTCGTAGTAGGTGTAGAAGTCTTGTTTCGTTTGAAACTGCGTGGTTCGTGGAACGACAAACAGTGGTTGAGTTTCATCTGGGAGGCGAGAATCTCGGATCAGCATCAACTCGCCTTTCCCGTCAGGAGCGTTGACGAGGATGCCGTTCTGGAAGTCTGGCCGGACCACGTTGGCGAATCGATCCATCTTTCCGAGGTAATCGAAGGCCGACACAGGAAACTCCGGCTCCGCTTTGGATGAGAATTCTTCTACGGTGTTCTGATAACTCGGGATAGTTGGATGCCGGCGCCCGTCGTTCCGGTCGGACATTGATTCGCGCACGAGCCGAGCGAGAGAGCGAATCTCGGTGTGGAGATCGGCCAGGCTGTTGCTCATCTCTTTCTGCGCGGAGGATAACGAGGTGATCTTCTGGGTATAGTCAGGCTGTCCATCTCTGGCGGCAGCCGAATGAGCAGTGACCATTCGGGCCACGTTGATCTCGACGCTCTTCCAAGAGTGCTGCCACAGATACATCAATCCAATCGCAAGCAGGACGAGGAGCAGAACGGCACCTATGATCTTGGCTGCGGGGATGAGCGCGTCTAGAAATGAAGGTTCGGCTGCGCTGTCGCTTTTTGCGGGTTGGCCGTCAGAACTTTTGCTCTTCATTGAGGCGGCAGCATCCCTGAGATGTTGGCCTGCTTGATCGAGCTTGCCCTGAACTTCAGTTTTAAGAGCGGCATCTAACTTGGTAACCTCTTGTGAATTGTTTGTCAGCTTCGTTTTATCTAGTTCGTTGAGTAATCGAAATGCCTCTTTCGCTTTAACCCTGGCTTCCCATGGACATGAAGCACACGCCTGATCGATCTGGTTTTCAGTGTTTCCTAATTTCTCTATGGCATGGCCAATGTCTGTCTTAACCTGTCCAACAGTTATTGGTTCACCAGCTCTAATGGGCGGCTTCATTTTTTCGATGGCGGCTTGAACATCATTTTCGGCGCCTCCGAAGTCGATCTCGGCCACGGATTGGGCGGATTTTGCAGATTTTGTGTTTTGCGATGTGTTGGACCCAAATCCAATCCACTCACAGCCAGTCATCAAGCAAACAGCAGCAAGCAACACACAACCAAGTATTCGCCTCGTGGTCATTGCTTTAGTCCTCCCGAGAATTGGACTTGTAATTCCCGTTCACTTCAGCCAGCGTGTCCAGATAGTCGCTCGCCGCTTTCTTCGAATAGAGCACTTCCGAGAGGAAGTGGTTTATTGGTGAGACCTCAAGGCGCTCAACATTTCCGCGCAGCGTTGAGACAAACTCCGTAATCCGACCATTGATGTTGGTCCAAACCGTCGGCGGCATGTTGTCCTGATCCTGATTGCGGACGTTGCCGATTGACGTAAAAGCAGAAAGCACCCCGCTGAATGGCTTCTCCAGATCGTCAGGCATGTTGAAGCTCCCGTCTTCGACCTGTTCGACCCCGGGAAACTTCTCCTTGAAACTCGCGCTGCCCCAACGCTCGCACCAGCGAATCGTTTGCGCATTTGCTCCACTCAACTGCAACTCCTCGAGCGTAACGCCTGTGTAAGGCATGGTGAGGCTCCTATCTCCGACGGCACGGACGCGATCTGCATTCAGCGCTCCCAGAGCAACATTTGTCTTGGCCTTGCTCAAGTTGTCTTCATTTAGCAGCACGAGATTCGAGATCTTTAAGGCGTCGAGATATTCGCGCTCTTCGTCAGTGGTGTGTTGCGCAAGCTGCGTCTTGAGTGTCTTGAGAATTGACTGGGCCTCGTCCCTGAGACGAATACTCACTCGCGGAAACTCTGCAAAAAGCATCAGTCCCCAACCATTGCCGCCAAGAATCAGGTTGATACCGTTCGGCAATTTGAGGCGGTGATCGACTGCCGCCGCGCACGCTTGAAGTAACGAGTAGGTAATGATGTGCCGGAAGAGCAGACGCGTGCGGTATCGCTGGTATGAATACGCACCCATTCCCTTGCGCAAGATTGCGGCTTCACGTTCTCGGAAATGCTGATCGTCAAGACCGCTGATGCCCACGGAGTAGATAATGTCGAGGCTGAAACTGGGATCCGGATTGATCAGTTTCAGCTCGCCGTCGTTCGCACCCTGGAGCAGCTTGCCGAGGTGCTTGCGGAAGTGCACCGAACCTTCCAGATCGTCGGAAAAATTCTTTTTGGCAAACTGGAAGAAGGTCTTGCCGGCAACGCGAATACTGTCGAGGACCAGAAACCTACGATCGTGGCTGACGGCGATATCACAGGTTCCTCCACCGACGTCGATGAACAACTCCATCGTTGATTTATTACCGATGGCGCCGATCGACTCCGCAATCGCTGTACTCTCGTCAACTTTGTCGTCGTAGTTAACATGACTCATCAGGCTGGCGCCGTAACAGTAGTAACGCATTTGTTTAAGAGCGTTTTTGACTTTCGTGTGATAGCTCTCGCGATCGTCCTTTCGAAATGCGAGCGGAAAGGTGAAAACGTAGTGGTCCACCATTGCTCCTTTATTGAAGAACAGGTCAGCGTGAGCGTAGAGCAGGGTCAGTTCGAGAAATAACGTTCGCCAGGGCTCGGTTCGACCTTCGAGATCCCATTTGAGATTGGCGTGCGGCTTCCAGGTCGTGTTGAGACGGCCTTCATAAAGCCGTTGCTCCAGATCCTTGTGCAATCCTGGGATATCGACCTTGAAGAGATGATCGAGCGATATCTCTTCGGGTTCGAGGTCATCGGTGAGACGCGCATCGCTTCGTCTTGAGAGAAGAATGGTTGGGTAAAAGCCTTTGGTGGTAGTAGCGCTCCATTCGTAAGGAAAGAATCCCGGTAATTCCAGATGTTGCACATCTCTCCTCTTGCCCCATATTGGCCGAGGTGTGAGCTGAAAACGCAGCGTCTCGGGTTGACCATCGTTGAAGGAGTAAGCAAGGGATGTATTGCTGGTCCCAAAATCTACCGCCAGCTTCGTATCGAGATCGTGATTGGGAGTTTGGTCGCCGCCGAAGTCAGCCAGGAACAGCACTCCTCGCTCACGGTCGTTACTGTCCAACAGGACAAGTGCGCGAGGCTGGTTGGGAACGACTGCGCCATAAAGAATACTCACGTACTCTTCTTCTTCAACCTCGATCAGTTTGCCCAAACGTCCATTTTGATCGACCAAATGCCAGCGTCCTGAATCTTCCTTAGTACCAACTCCATAAGCCGCGTAGAGTCGCTACTCGCTGGACACCTTTGGCGGCCAGATCGCGAGCGAAGAGCTGGGCAACCCTTTCGCGTAAGTGGGCCGCGTTTGCCAGATCACTTCGCGTCCCTTGATCGGTATGGACCATTTGACAGAAGAACCTTCAATGCTCGGCGCCACCTGAATCCGATCGATCTCCCTCAGCAATTCGGGAAAATGCTTCATCATCTCGCTCGATATTGGTGCGAGACACACAGCAAGATCCTTCTCTGTTACCACCGGATCGCGAAGTTCGACTTTGTGAAGAGACCTGATGTGAGCGGCATGATTTTCAGAAGTCTTGGGGATCTTGCACCAATGCGGCGCTTCGGTGAGGAATAGATCCTTCAGAGAGACTATCGTATCGTTTTCTCCAAGGTTACATTCGAAGCGACGACCTGGAAGATCGACGACGATCTGTTTGTCGTTGACACGGCGATATTGATATGGAGCCGGCCCGCTCGGAACGATGGCCGCTTTCATCCACGCGGAGTACTCAGGTAGTCCATTGACCAGGTAGAACGTGCGACCGGTGTCTTTCGAATCGACGTCGTCAGTCTTGTTTGCCTTCACCAGCGGATAAATTTTCAACAACTCGTCGCTGGGCCATTGTTTGAGTCCGGGTACTTCCCACTTCGAAGGATCCGTGTCGAGCGTTGCAGTTAAATCGATGCGCTCGCGGAAATTGGTTTCGCAGAAATCGTAGAGCCGATCCTGAAGACTGCGGCTCGGCATCGCGTGCTGAGCAATCGACCGCAGATGCGCATGAAAGTCGTGCTCTTCTTTATCGCTCGTGAGCAGGATTCGCCGGCTCCTGGTCCATGAGAGTGTGTTGTGAAGCAGATAGTCTTCGAGTGTTTTGTCGTTGAGCCAGCTCGTCCGATCGCGCGCAGGGAAAAAGATGACGGCAGGGTAATAAGCTCCGACTACGGTATTGTCGTGCTGAAGCAGCTTGATAGACCTGGGCGCTTCCTCGCGCACACTTGGATACGTGCCACTGAGGGCGAGCCACAAATCTCGATCGTAATCCTGTTGCAGCTCACTTTGCTTCGACTCAGACAGATAGACAATGCCGAAATAGTGCAGAAGAAAGAGCGTTACCCATTCTTCAACCGCCTGAGATACCTCTTGAACGAACAGTTCGTTGTCGCTCGTTGGACCGGCTTTCGCACGGAGGTCGAGCACTTTGCGAAATGCGTATGCTGCCGCCCACGAGGTTGGAAAAGTCTCGAAGTATTTAGGATCGTAATCCGGACTGGTGATGTATTCGGTACGAATAGCGCGGAAACCGCGCTTCTCTGCTACTCCGGCGCCTCCTCCAAGGATGCCACTGTTCAGAAATTCCTTTCTGTTGCCGTTCATCATCTTTACTCTTCCTCTCCTGACAGCGTCGTTATGACTTATCACCCGCGGAAAGACGCATGCGTTTTTGAATGCGCGCTAAAAGGTTGGACCACACGAGTCGCAGATACTCGCCTCTGGTGAATTCAGCGGTTTCAGGGCACCACGCTCCAAAATCAAACGTCGAGACTCGCAGCGCTGAATCTCCCAATTCCAACTCGCCCTTGGCTTCCTTTCCCATGAACTTCTTTGCCATTTTTCCAGTGATCTCTTTGACGCTGCCGGCGTCATTTGCCAGATAGGGCCAGAGGCGAGTGGCGTCTTCGCCGGCCCATCCAATGGTGTGCTGTGGATTGGGATCGATCGTGGTCATCAGGAACTTTGTCAGTAGCGCCGCGGCCGCTTGAAATCGTTTGCAGTCTTCGACTTTGCGACTCTCGTTGTCCTGATAGACCTGCCGCAGGCGTTCGATGTCTCTCGGAAAACTCTTGGCTGGGATGTCCCAGGGAATCTGTTTTGTGACCAAATGATGCATAACCGCAGTTGCGAGAAACACTCGTTCCGGATCGATCTCATCTGGTCCGGCCATGTAACAGGGCAGATCTCGAAGCCGCATCTTTTCGGAGTTCAAGTCTCGAGTGGAAGTAGGAATCACGTAGGATTCAGGATTGCCTGTTCCTGCTCGTGAAAAGAAATTCAGAGCGGCCAATGCTGCAACCACTTCGGCGGAATTCAACGGATTGTTTTGACTTTCTCCGCCGTTGCTCCAAACTTTGAGCTTGTCGGGTTCCGGCTTCCCGGCCAGGTACAGCTCATCAAAATAATCTGCGCTGTGATCTCGGTAATAAGCGAGGCCCTGTCGTGCGCGCGCTTCCATGGCCTCGGGTTCCGCGTAGAACCCAAGCAGGATCTGTTCGACGAGTTTTCGCTTGTCTTCAATGGTCAGGCCGACAAAAGCAGGTTTGTCGCCGTGCTCTTTAACAAGATCCTCGATCTGCTGCGGCGTCGGATGTTCTTCACGAAGCGCGCCAAAAGGAGGCTGAGGTGGAACACAATAGGGCGTGAGCAAACAGGCCCCGACACGCCAGTCCCAACTCTGATTGTTTCGTTTGAGAGAACCGAGATACTTACCCATAATTGGAACGCCAGACGCACCGGTTCCCCCATGCAGGCTGCCGCAAAGGAAGAAGTTGGTGGCCACGTTCTGAAAGCCGGTCAGGCTACAAGCCTTTCCGCCAGGGGAATTTTCATCACGGAGCGATTCTGCAAACACGGCCATCACCGCGGCGCCGATGAAAGGCTTTTGATAGAAGCCACGGTCGATTTCTACTGAGAGGTCCTTCTTTTCGTAGAAAGGAGCCAGAAACGGCAGCGACTTTTTGATACCGCCATAACGGGAATCGAGAATGCCTTCGAGGGTCTTGACGCTGTTGTCCGAGTCGGCCATGCGAGGCAACTGAAGTGGATCGAGATGGCGTGTGCGCGTATCGACATCCATGGCCCACCGGCTGCTGGCGATGCCGGGAGTCTGGCTATTCCCATTCAACAGCTTCTGTAGCTCGTCATAGTCCTTCAAATAATTACCTAGAGACACGGCCGCGCCCGAGTTACGATCGGGATCGAGTCGCCAAATCTGCAACGAGTCGCCCGCGCTGGTCCAAACTCCGTTTTCTTTGCGGGTGGGAAAACCAATCGCCAATAAACGAATGAGCGCTTCGGCTACTTTCGTTCCACTGCCGCCAACAGCGATGAAGACATTTCGCATCGTCATACCTCACTACAGGATTTCCCTACGCCAGGGACTCAGCAGATGTCCGGTAAACATCATGAGCCCGTAAAGGAGCCACGCGAACACTACTCCCTTGAGAAGACCTCCCACTCCCACGTAGTTGAAGAAGTTTCTCGTGGTGTACCAAATGATCAGGAGAACTATGAGAACCGGTAAGAAGCCGACGATGATCAGCACGATCGTCTGGCCGCGGCTCCAGGCTTTCTGCACAAGCGTTATCGCTGAATATTTTTTGAACCACTTGACAGCAAGCATCAAGAGCGCGCAAACAAGCGCGACAACCACTGCTGCAAGAATCCAGTTCAAAGCCGTTTCTTCACAGCCTTCGTCTTCACACGTGTCTATGAACAGTTGAAGAAAGCCGGAACTCTGAATTAGCAACGCAAGCATCTTGAACGTCCTTTCTCGGCGCTAGCTCATCTTGGACCAACACGTAGGTAAGCTTTGGCCACGAGCTGGTCCTTCGTCGTCGAAGTATTCCAAAGCCCGAGTAGTGCGGTTTCTAAATTGAACGTGCGATTACCGACCTCGCGCGTCGTATCGAGGTCGACAGACCATTCCTTGATCCACGATGGGCTACTCTGATTTAGATTGAGCTTGGCCTGAATTCGATAAGCGCACCACGAGGGCTTTCCGGTCCCTGGCGGAAATCCTGCGGTTGCGTCGACAGTTATTTGTCCGGGAGCATCTACGTGCGCTCGTACGATCTCTATTTTGGCGAGACGTTTTCCGGTAAGCGCGGTTGGTCGCGGATATACAGACTCAGCGGTCCAAGTGAGTAGTTGAGCAAGTTCAGCCTCGCTGGCGGTGTCGAGCGCGTGATTCGACCAGTGAAGTTTTGCCACAATCGAAAATGGCTTGGCACCGGATTTTTCTGTATCGACATCCACATGCAAGGTTAATTTCGAAGGTGGGCCTTCGCGATCCTTGCTCCGCTCCATAAACGGTTTGATTTCTTTTGCGACTGCGAGCTCAAAATCCGCCGCACCGGTCGCGTACGGAAACGAGAGATTCAGTTCACGAATCGGCTCGGAGTTCGCAACCAACAGCCTCAGTCGTTCTTTGAGAGACTGGACCAGCGCATCGAGTGCCATCGGATCCGGAGAAAACACATAGAGATAAAACGGACGGAAGGTTGTAGGATCACCTGAGCGCGAATCGTAAGGAATTGCTGAGTGATTGACCTCGGAATAGACCTTGCCGTGAAAGTCTGCACGGATCCCCAGCACGCAACCGCCCCAATTCTCGTGCAGCAACTCGCCGATTTTCTGTCTTACGCAAAACTGATCCGAGCCCGCTACGCAATCGTGCGTAGCGTTTCCTTCTTTGGTCGATTGGACACCATCGGTGACGAGTATGTGAAACTTGGGTATCGGTTCAGCTTTCGTGTTGTCTGATAATGACGCCTTGGTATTGGCGCTCTGGTTAGCCGGTTTGCTGACCGCTGTCATCGGTGATTTAAAGCTCTCGATTGCTCCGGCTAGATTTGTCTCACCGCCGCGATAAACGTTCTGATCTTGTGATGCGCTGGTCAGTTCCATGTCGGTGAGGGCTGGTCCAACGTCAGCGGCAATACGGCGGACCAGGACCTTCGCATTGGAATCTCCAAACGTGCCTGCGGCATAGCGCAGTTCTCGCAGGGTTTTCCCAAATATCGACTGTCCGTCTTTGGTCACGTAACCCGCCATGCTGGCACTTGTATCGAGATACACAACCAACTCATTTGACGTATCGACCGCAGGCGTCGGAGACGGCGTGGGCGGAGGTTCGTTCCCAACTATGTCTTTCCACTCCGGAGGACGACCGCTACAAGCTGCGAAAGACAGAACCGCAGTCAGTTGCAAGCTCAACGATACTGTGGTGAGAAGCGATCGCATCTTCTTTACCTTTGAGTCTCAGCGGTTTGAATCAAGGCATTTACCGGCATCTCCATCGTGATTGCCAGCACCTCGTGCTTGCGAACAATTCTCATCTGTTGCAGCGCGCGAAAGTTCTCTTGCTCGCGACTGTTGGCCGACACTGCTGCTGTCATCGTCTTCAGCGCGTTTAGTGATCCACTGATGAAAGTCGCTGCTGCTTCGTCGCGCATCAGCACGCACAGCTCGACGGGATAGTTTTCGCGCGTGCCCTTGCCCAAACTAAAAGCGAAACCTCTCGCTACATTCACGGCCTTGAGCAACTGACCGATGCCGCCGAGATTAAAGAGTGATAGAGCGACTGAGGTCGCAGACAATGCGGCATCAGCCATCTCAAGAGTTCCTTCGGATAAAAGCAGGTAGGCTTTGATGGGTTTGCTGTCCATCGATACGGCGGCATTGATCTTCTTGTAGGCGTCAGAAGCGACGATGCTCTCAGCAGTCGTTTCTGCGGCGCGAAAGACAGCCAAGGCTGCTTCGCGAGTTCCTACAAAGACCGTGTCAGCCGCCGGGATAGCCAAATAGTCCGCGGTGTGAACGTAGACCGTATGACCCTCCACGAAGTCTTCGATCCAACCAACACGCTTGAGTTCTGCGGCAATTCTCTTTTCGTCGAGAGCGCCACGAAGCAACATGCCGGAGACTGTCCGACTATCGATGGCACTAAACACGATTATGCCGGTCACCGATTGACTGTCGATGCCCAGCTTTTGGAACAACACTTCGAACTGATCGCCTCTGATCACGCGTCTTAATTGCTCGTCGACTCTGACCGACGACCAATCAATACTCATCACCGCGCAACTCTCCATCGGCACCAGACGAATCAATGCTGGTTTACGAAGGCTGCACGAATAGTTAGTAGACAGAACCAGAATGAGTCCTGCTGCGATGAGGAGTATGTTGTCGGGTCGAATCTTGTTCATCTACTACGTCCTCGAGGCGTCGACCTTGATAGCTCTAATGATTCTCGTGCCGCTCGCCAGGAGCCAAAGCCAGAAGAATGTGTAAAGCACTGGTCCACCGCGATTCCATTGCCACGCCTGTCGCCATTCACCACTTGACATGGCGCAAAAGCTCCTCGTCATTCCGCAAAAAGGACAACCTGGACAATAGTGGCGCGGGAGCCACGGATGACCGCTCGTGAGGACGGTGTGATAAGAGACGAATGATCCACTTAAAGCGAAAGCAACCATGAGAGTGAAGACGAGGAGAACCCACCGCATCGATTGCCACCATTCCGCGGCGCTCGGCATGGGTAAACCGAACACGCGACATGTAATCAGCGCTTCCGTAACTTGTTTCATACGCACCCCCCACCAAGTATTAGGCGTATGACTCCTATGAAATTGGCGAGAATGACGAAGGCGAGACCTAAGAATGCGGCGCTTCTTGCGGAATCTGACCTCGCTGAGGCGATGGCGACGATACTCAGAATTAAAGTAACGAAGCCAAATGCAAAGTTCAGATAATTGATCCATCCTAAACAGGGAATGAGGCCGACAACCATTAACGACAAAACGATTATTCCCATCGTTCGAACGGCCGGACCGAGACCGGAGTCCTGAACTGTACTACTCGCAACAGGCGCGGGATATTGCACCACTTGAACTTGAGGCGGTTGAACAATCGTCGGCGTGTTTGCCGGCCATGTAGATGGCGAGTCTTTCATCCATGAGTGCGGATCTCTCGTGAGCGGAGGAGCCTGCGTCTTCCTCTTAGCGGCGCCGCAGCCTGGACAGAAGTCACAATCCGGGTCAAGAAGAAAGCCACAACTGGGGCAGTAGGAGGTCACTGCACTCATAAGAAGTCCTGAGGAACTGTTTTTTATTTGGGACGAGTCTCGTCAATCGCGATGGCACACAACTGTCGACTCCTATGGACTATGGAATCTGTGACGAAACATTACGGGATAGTTTTTGATTTGTGCTTTGTGTGCTTTTTTGTGACTAAGTAACGCTGAACTGATATTCCTGCGCGGGGCTAGTGGCACCGTCCGCAGCGACGCCAACTAACTCTATTTGATATGTGCCGCGAGTGAGAATGCGGGCAGGAAGTTTGATTCGAACAGAATTGCCATCGGCTTCAGGTTGAACGTCTCGAACAGTCACTAACTCCCCAACACCAACTCTCCGCACAACCGCTCGGTAAGTTGGGTAATGCTCCTTTTGCATCCAAAGAAGACGCAGTTCGACGATCTGAACATCCGGGCGGCTGATTAACTCGGGCTGCGCCTCCACGCTTCTGACCGACACGGATCTCAACACTAAAGACGTCGAGGCAACTTCGCGCAACCCAGATGCGCTATTAAGTCGAGCCACCTCTTGCTCGAGAGCTATCCGTCTGTTTTGTTGTTCCCGGCTGTTGTTTACCCAAATCGCAGCCAGAGCGATCGCGATCATGATCGTGGCTGCAACCGGAATAACAACTAAACGCCTTAACCGCAGCCCTTCGCGTAAACGGCTCCGTGCTGAGACTGTAGCGGGATCGGTTTGCGCTACCTTTCCCTCTTTGGCGGCCCATTCTTTGATCGATCTTGCTATTCTGAGCTTACGCTGTTGGGTGGGACTATCCGCGTATCGCTCAAGAAATCTTTCTTTATCCTCCGCTGTGAGTGAATCTTCCAAATAGTCTTCGATTAGATCTTCTTCTGCCGCCGTGACTCTTTCCTGCGATAACGAGTGAGTTAAGAACAGGCTTTCGATCCGTTGCCGTTCTTCGTCGTCAACATTCCCCAATAGAAACCGGCGCAACGATGCGTCAGTTACTAATTTTTCATCCATGGGTCATCCTCCAGACGTCCCACCTGTTTACAATGAAATTTCCGGCGATCCGTTTCATTTTCCTTGAGCCATGCGATTGAGACAGCGCTCGATGCACTGCTCGAGTGTGCCGCGAATTCGATAAACTCTCACTCTCAAAGTTTCTACTGACGTTCCAAGCTGGCGCGCCATTTCTGTACGATGATCGATCTTAGCCTGCTTTTCTTTGGCGTAGTAGTTCAGTATTAGATCCCGTTTTTCGCTGCTAAGCCTCTGCAAACAGTGGTGCAGGCACTCCTCGCGCATCTGTGCAGTTTCTTTTTCTACTTCAGATGCGAGATTGGCCGGCAGATCGGTGTCGTCTAACGAAACCTGTGTTTTGATCTTCTTTGGAGCTTCCTTGATCAGGTTGCGTGCTACGCCGTAAAAGAAGAGTCGAGGATCGCCTTCGAAATTCTGTCGCAGGTGGTGCACCTTTCGCGCCACGCGATCAAACACTTCGTCAGTCAACCCTTCGGGATCGTTACAACGGTTCCAAGTGAAAATTTTGGTGAGGTCGTGACGAAGCTGGACGTACATTTCACCAGCCACGTCGCGATCAGGGTTTAGCCAGGCAAGAATTTCATCAAAACTTCCCGGGGGAATTGCCGAATCTCGGGCCATTTGCGCGTCGGTGTTGCCCTTGTATTAGTGGTTAGCAGGCGAACGGCGCCGTCGTCGCTGAAAAACAATCAAACCGCACGACGTTGCAATCAACAACAGCAAAAGCCCCGAACCAACTCGAAGCCATGAGTTTCTCGCGACGGCAATGCGGTTTGCGTACTCGCCCTGCAAAACAAATCCGGCCCAGTAGTAAGGCGCACTCCAACGCTTGTCTTGCTTCATCTTTAGTTTGGCGGCTCGCAGGGCGGCAGCGGTTGGCATGCCCTTCTGCAACATCGAATCATAGAACTCGGCCATTAGAACCGCGGTTGCTCGATCGTCGACTTTCCAAAGACTGGCGACAACGCTTTTCGATCCCGCGGACATGAAACTATGCGTCAGACCGACTAATCCCTCTCCCTTTACATCTTTTCCCAACGCAGTCTGACACGCACTCAAAACCGTCAACTCCGCCGAGAGATCGAGATTGTAAATATCGTGGAGCGGCATTAAGCCGTTTCTCTCCGCGCCGTTGCGATCGACCATACTAAGAACGATGCTCGATAACTCCGGACGCTCACTGTCGAGAAAGCCGTGAGTAGCAAAATGAACGATCTGATACCGCCCGACTTCCGGACTCATCGCAGTTTCACAGGTGGCGTCAAAACCTTTAGCAATCATGGTCGTACCGCGAGGCGCCGCAGCAGAGATCGCATCTGCCTCCTCTGAAGCATGAGTCAAACGCGCTGGTCCACTATCGCGAAGATTTCTAAACGTCAGTTGCGCAGACTGGCTCGCATCTTGATGTGATGCAGCACTAGCCACCGCCGGAGACAATCCCGCACTCTGGACGCGATCGTCAGTTCTACTGAAAACCGGATCGGCGACGACGGCGACAATTCTATCTGGTGAAAAAGGACGATGTTTCTCAGCTCGAATTGCTATCAGTGTCGAAATAGATGGCGACTCAGATATTTCATTTGTCTCCACTAAGTACCGTTGCGCGCGATTTTCTACGTCCGTCGATCCGGGTGTTGTTGGTGCCGGCAGCGCCTCGAAAGGAACGTATTGCAGAGCTCCTTCTTTTACGAACAGCAGTTCTCTGGTTCCCAGTTGGTCAGCCACTGGACCCAACAACATCTGACTTAAGCTTTTTGATTTCTCCGAAAGAAGTCTGTCAGCGGCATCGACGTTCGCTTGATACTTGCTTTCGCTCTGTCCCTCCCAACCCTGACGCGCTATCAGCAGCTTGTACACTTCCTTTGCTGGATCTTCTATGTCCTTGCGCGCAGGCAATACGTAACTGTGAAACGAGTTGGAGGTTACAGCCCACAGGTAACTACGTTCATCACCCAACGAATATTCAAGCAATAGCGTGTCTGGATTTCGCAACTCATTCTGAATCTGCTCCAGGCTAAGCGACGCCGATCGCTCAAGGGACAAGAGACGAGGATTCTGCCTTCGCAACTGCGCCTGAATCTGTTGATACTCAGATCTTAGCTGCGCGCTCTGTTTGGCTACTTCTGTCAGCTCGACGGTGCCGTTTTTGTTCAGCGAGAGGTCCATCTCATATTTGGCCAGCAATCGGAGATAACCTCGCACCTCACGCTCGCGACTGAGCAGTTCGGGCGTCGCGCCTTGACGCCAATCGGCGTGCGACTCGCTGAGTAGATCGATGAGTGAGCGAGCCCGGCTCTTCTCACTTACCAACAAAGCCTCAGTAGCAAATCCTTGTCCGTGCCGCACGCGATCCATCTGCATTAGAATCTCGATACATAATTCATAATGCTTCCGCACCCCGGAAAAGTCGAAGTCCGGCAGTTCCGGACTGGCCACGTTCGTTCGCAGTTCCTCGATCGTCTTCAGCGACCGCTGGACGAAAGAAAGGGCGACTTCATATTGGTCCAGATTGCGATACGCGAGTGCGAGGTTATAGAGCGTGGCGATCAAGATGCCCTTGTCTCCAACCTCTTGGCTCAACGACAGAGCTTTTTGATACGTCTCTAATGCTTGGTTCTTTTCTCCAATGCGTCTCAAGAAATCGCCATGACTGTTTAGCGCCAGCGCTTCTCCGCGACGATCGCCAGTACTCTGATAGAACTGCTCGATCTTGCGGTACTGATTTAACGATTGTTCGGGACGTTTTTGAGCTTCGTAAATGTTGGCCAACTCGTTGAGCGCATTGATTTCAGTGCGAAGCTTCTTGCCGGCCCGGCTCAAACTCAAACAGCGATTGATATAGGCGAGAGCCTGATGGAGATTACCGTTCTGCCGGTATGTTTTTGCGACTTTAAACGTAGGGACGGGAAGGAGATCGAGAGCACCAATATCTTCATAGAGCCGCAGGGCTTTTTCATATTTGTCGAGGGCGGTTGAGTAGTCGTGTAGGTTCTCGTAAGACTGACCTACAGCAGTCAGTGCTATGGCCTCACTGTGGCGATCGCCGATCTGACGAAAGATTTCAATGGCCGGCTGGTGCAACTCGATCGCCCGATCCTCTTCCCTGTTAAAAGAATGAGACAGTCCGAGGCTTACAAGTGCGAGTCCCTCAATCTGCTTGTCGTTTGTACTCCGCGCCAGCTCCAGTGCCTTCGAGGTTTCCGCCAATGCCTTTGTATGATCACCGATGCTGCCGGCGATATAGCCTGCGAACAGATGTACCCTCGCTTCACCTTTTCGATTACCGCTGAGGAATTCACCTGCACGTTCAAATTCAGTTGCGGCTTTTGGCAAGTTGCCCTTCGCATAAATCACCTCGCCCAAATTGCTGATTGTCTCGCCTATCGCATTCCTTTCCAGCGTCGTTGCATCAGCTTCACCGTGCGGCAAGAGGTTCAGGGCGTTGTTTAGATACTGGTCCGCCCGATCGTTGTCGCCCATGTAAGAGTAAACGAGGCCTAACTTGCTCAGTGCGGTGGCTTCCGCCACTTGGTCCGGCGTCTTCGCCGCCAACTCGACAGCTTTTCGATACTGCTTGAGAGCGTCGGGGTATTCGCTCAACAGGAAGTAGATGTCACCGGTTTTTAGTGTCGCCTTGGAAGCGTTCGAGGAGTCGGAAGCAGATATCCAAATCAACGCGGCCTTCTGAAATTTCTCGATCGCATCTCGAAGCGAAGCCTGTGTCCACTTAGCGCGCAGCACTTCGCCATCGGCCATCGCCTGGCGAGCCTCACTATCCTTTCGACTCAGCGGCGTAACAGTTATTAAGGATTGAACTCTCAATTCATAATGACTCGCCGGCTGCGTGCTCTCACGAGAACTGAGTTCTAGTCGATACATTCCCCAGACTTCGGCCGGGAAAGAGAGTTCAACAACTTCGAAATCCTGGCTGATGTGTTCTAACAGCTTCGTTCCGGTTGGCCCATAGAGAACCGTGGACAGCGCAAGATCGCCTTTATCGATTGAGAAGCGAAGAAGCTTCCCTTGATCCACTGAAACTCCAAACACGTCCTTACCGCCAGCCGCAATCTCGCGACGAACAGATGAGCCTGGCTCGATTCGGATCAACTCGTCCGCCGCTACACTCGTTTCCGTCACATTCGATCCGACTTGTCTTATGGGAAAGATCAGGATCAACACTACGCCGAGATAGACTAGTGCTGTGTTACAAAGTCCAACTTTTCTGAGTCGGTTTGTCGGTGGCATTTGAGTTTCAGTTTCCTCGAGGAAACCAACGTCGTGAGACCTAACTTACGGCGAGCACTCGCGTAGGTGTTAGACGGAGGGTTTATTTATCACGTAAGTCGTAGAGTTTCAATGCGCCAGCCCGCGAAGCGGGCGGCAGAATAAAGCCTGGGGTGGAGCGAGGCTTTGCGAGCGGAACCCCAGGTCAACATGTATTAGAAGGATTTCAGCCCGCGAAGTGGGCGGCAGAATAAAGCCTGGGGTGGAGCGAGGCTTTGCGAGCGCAACCCCAGGTCAACATGTATTAGAAGGATTTCAGCCCGCAAAGCGGGCGGCAGCGCGTTATTCCGCAACGCCATTATCCACTAAAGAAGGTAGCCCAAACGAGCTACCTTCTTTCGCGGCCCATAAGAAAGAAGCTGGTTAGCGCCCATCGCGGAGCGTCTTGCCCAGACCACCCGAAGTTTTTCCGGACTTCTTCGAGCTGTCTCTCCAATCCTCCAGCGTACCTGCTCGGGTACCCGTCGGTTTGTGATCCGATTTTCTAAGAGTAGCGGCGGAACCGCTTCCCGTCGTTTGTTGCTTCATATTCACTGGCATTCGTTTTATCTCCTTCTTCACAGTGCAAGGTGCCGCAGTCACCCCACACGATTCACCCAGGTCGGACGTGATATCGTCACTCGAGCGAATCACGTCTGCATGCCGACGTACTTGAATTCGTTTGCTGCAATAGCTAATGCGCGATCTTTTGAGAATGATGATTAGCGTTTCTGATCTCTCTTCTGTTCGCCGCCACACTACATTCGCCAGCCGCTTTTCCATCTGAGGAAACGGATCCTTCCCGCTGATGCCTTCTCGAACGAAGAGTTCGATTCCCTGCGTACGCGGCATCTTCGTTAGACCAAGTTCTGCTTTGGCTGATTCGAATGATTCTCTGATGGACTTGCCAAACCCGAGTGCGCGATAGAAGGCGCCGGCAAAGGCGACTCCCGCTTTGTCGCCAATTCCGTTTCCCGTGCCAACTGAGTAGTCGATTACCTGCGACAGCGAGCGCGCCTGTATTTTTGTGAAGCAGGCATTAAGCAAGACCAATCGCACGTGGTTGTTGTAGAGAGCGAACAGCTCCACCAGCCCCTGGCAGTCGATCGTCTTTCCACGGCCGGGCGCTCCACCGAGAATGATCTTTTGTTTTTTGCTTCCGTGCCCGCTGAAGTGAACGATGTGCGGTTGATAGAGCAATAACAGCCGCTGAAGATCGACTGGTCTTGTGGCTGTGTGCTTTTGTAGTTCGAACCTCTGGCGGTATGGACCTTCCTGAATCCTCTCGAAGATCTCTCTGGCTTCTTCATCCACGAGAATGCGACTGGTCGTCCACGGATTCGCGGACAAGAATAGTATTCGAGTCTTTTCCGTCATTTTCTTCCTCACGGCAACATCGTTGTTTGTACTCACCCAAACAACGTGGCGCGGGAAACGACGAAATCTCTTCACCTCATGTGAAAAATTTTTTGGCTTATCTGACGTAGGAGAGTAGGAGATTAAATAGGAGACCGTCGGTATCCTTCGGAGTCACCAAGTAAATCGTTTGTGGGATTGGATCGTCTCGGGTGAGTTGTCGAGCGCCCTCGCGAGCGGCGGCTTGTCGCTCCTCGTCGGTTCGAGTCTGTCCAATACCACCATTCAACTCAAAACGCTCGGTGAGACCACCCCACCTTTTCTCAAACTCCGATAATTGAACGCTTGAGATGGGCAGTGGTCGATCCGAGATTGATAATGGCAGCGGTGACGATGTGACTATGATCGTGAGCAGCTCGCCGGCTTGATTGCGTCCTGGACTCGCCTTGAAAGGCGAGCGGTCTTCAGCGGGAATATCTATCAACTTTCCAGCTTCGAGCCGGTTGTCGTCGCCGCGCTGCGGAAATATCAAATTGGTCTCGCCGGGACTGCCATCCGTAAACCAGTCACGGTCGATCACGTAAAGGTAACCCGAGCACGGCGATTCAATACTGAAGCGAAGTAAGTCTCCTTCGCGAAATGGAGCATCGGCGGCGACGCGCTTCGCTACCCGTTCTACTTCCCCGCCACGGCTGCCTTGAACTGCTTGCAGTTTCCAAATCGTTACACCCACTTCCAACGTCTGGAAGCTGGATTTGTTTTCCGGTCTTTGTACGGATGTTGAAGTGGGGTAATAGGTGCGCGGCGGTTTTTTCGCTCGCGTTGGTTGAGTTCGTTTCTTCGCCTGAGGGCGATTCCGGGTGAAGTCGTCGGCGGTGATAGATCTTCCTTTTTGCGGGTTGGCGAGACCTGCTAATTCAATGCCCGAGGATATTGTTAGCACAAAGATGAACAGAAAGATTCGAATCACAGCGCGTCCTCGTTATCTGTGTTGAAACTCTACCATCCTGACCAGCACGTCACCCGCACCACGCACGGTAGTCTGCTGGCTAGTTTTGTCTCTCGCTATTTTTGTTTTTACTTCCTCTTGTTTCGACTTCAGATATTCCCTCACTGCCGCCCAACTCTCGTTACTCAGGGTCCCATCAGGATGCTTGAAAGCTTCGGTCTTGGCGGCTTCGAGTTGACTGATTTGAGACACTGACCAGGCAATCCAGAAGTTTTCGGTTCCCGGCTCTCCGTTGAAAGTGTTCCAGTTAGTTCGCATAACCTGATTGGCGCCGAGTGTTGCCGATCCGTTGTTAATTTCGCGCGTTGGGTAGAGTATGGTGAAGCTCGCGCCATTTGGTTGAGGTGTTCCCTCGTTGAATAAATAAAGGTAACCCGGCTCGGGACTGGAAACGTTAAGACGAAACTTGTAATCGTTTTCGAATGTCTCCTGACCGGTCGACTGGTATGGCTCCTGGTATTTCTTCCCGTTCCTCATCTTCTGAACGGTGAGCGAAAAAGTGAATGAGCGGGTCGGCGGAGTGATAGTGACAGGCTGATCTTCAGGCTGATTATCAGGTTTCGTACCATTGTGAATAGCCCACCACCACACCGCACCACCTGCGAGGACAATCAATAGACTAGCAGCAGCTATCAGCAGACCCTTGCGAAATCTCGACTGATCACCAGGCTTGGCAGAGCCGACTGAAATACTTTCGGGATTCGTATTCACAGTCGGGGGAAGCGGGAATGTCGTTGGAGTATTCAAAATCGTCGAAGAGTCAGGTTCCGCTATGCGCGGCTTCGGCGCTGTCTCTCCCTCGTTCATTAGAGCATGGGCCAACGTATCGCCGAATTCAGTTGCACTCTGATAACGTGCGGTCGGATCGAACGACAATCCACGCAGGATTATCGCTTGCGCTTCTGTTGATAGATTTGTGCGAAGATCGATCGGCTTCACGCGCACGCCTGCGCGATGGAGTTCCAACAACTGAGGCGCGGAAGTCGGACTGAACGGTCGCCGGCCGGTGACCATTTCATAGGCAATCACGGCCATCGAATAAATGTCGCTCGCGGCCGTGATTCTTTCTCCACCTCTGAGCTGCTCGGGCGACATGTAAAGTACGGTGCCTACCGGTACATCGTTAACCGTACTTGGAGCGACGACGGAGTCTTTAACCTTCGCGATACCAAAATCTACAACCTTGACCAACTCCGGACCACGCTTCATCACTTGAAGCATGATGTTCTCAGGTTTCAGGTCGCGATGAAAAATACCTTTCTCGTGAACGTCTTCCAGTGCCTCACCAATCTGCTTCAGTATCACTGCCGCTCGTTCCAGATTCATGCCTTCACTTGAAATTTGCGAACGCAGTGTCTGGCCGCTCACGTACTGCATTGCGATATACAGCTTGCCGTCAGCCAGTTTGCCTGCGCCTAACACACTCACGACGCCCGGATGATCGATACGCGCGAGCGCCTCGACTTCTTGTTTGAACTTTTTCACCACGTAGGCGTCCTGTTGCGACGTTTGCAACAGAACCTTTATAACGACGGGCCTGTTATGAAGACTTAAGTCGCGAGCGAGATAGACTTTACCCATCCCACCCTTGCCGAGTTCGCTTTCGACCAGATAGCGTTGATCGATTGTCGTCCCTACAAGATTCTCCGCTAAAGACGCACCGGTATCTTTACCGCCATTCCGATTGTTGCTTGCGATGATTTTGAGAGCTAGTTCGAAAACAGGTGATTCAAGAAACCCGTCGGATGAGTCGTCTGCTTCCAAAAGCGAGTTAACTTCGCGCGCGAGAACTGGATCGTGGTCACAGGCAGTCGCGACGAACGCGCTCCGCTCAGACTGCGCCATCGGCAAGGTTGAGTAGTAGATTTCTTGAATGCGATTCCACAGGGGGCGCTCCATCCAATTATCTCCTAAGGTGGGAACTCGAGCGGGTCGAGTACAGGCGCAGAGCTTTGTGATCGCCTTGGGTTCTTAGTTTTGCGGGCAGCATTCTATACACCCGCGTTATATGTGACAATAGCTAGGACGCGCAGCTCTTTCAAAGGTGTCTCGTAATTAATGGTTTCAGTCGCCAGTTCATTACGCTGTTACGAAATTCTGCTGATAAGATGAGCCTAAATTCGAATGAGTCGAACGCATGAAATCACTGAGCTGCTGCAAGCCTGGAGCAAAGGAGACCCCGAAGCTTTCGATAAACTGATACCTCTCGTCGACCATGAGCTGAAGAAGATCGCGCATGCATACATGTCCCGCGAGAAGCCCGGCCATACCCTGCAAACAACCGCGCTCGTGAACGAAGCATTGATCAGGCTCATGGAAGGCGAAAAGATCAGTTGGCAAAGCCGCACGCAATTTTACGCGCTCGTCGCCAGGCGGATGCGCCAGATCCTCATCGAACACGCCCGCAAACAGTTGGCCGTAAAAAGAGGACAGCGAGCAGAACACATCGACGTTGACGATGCCATACTCTTATCACCCGAGATGTCGGAAGAGTTGGTGATGCTTGACGAGGCGTTATCAAGGCTCGCGAAGATCGATGAACAAAAGGAAAAGATTGTCGAGTATCGTTACTTCGGCGGATTCACTACTGAAGAAGTGGCTGACCTCTTAGATATCTCTCCCGCAAAAGTCGAACGCGAATGGCGACTCGCTCGATCCTGGCTAAAGCGCGAAATGACTAAAACTGAATAAGTCGCGGTCCAGCCCGGTTGTTTGTGCCTTATGTGCCTTTTTGTGGCCCAACTTCTTGTAGGCACTCACGACAGTTAGTGATATAAAGAGCCGCGATCGATCTGTTTCAATTTTCTTCAGGAGGATTCTCATGCTCACCCGTTCCTTCGTCGAGGTTTCTCTACGTGTGTCACGTGCAGTTGTTGTTGCTCTTTTCGTCGTTTGTGCGTCATCGCTTTACGCGGCGTCGAAGACTGGATTCCAGGCGTTTATTGTCGGCAATGCAGCTGACGCGCAACCGGCGCCGACGCTCAGTCCCGGACTCGTCTTGATGGGAGGTGGTACGGATGTCGACGCAGCATTTCAGTGGATGTGCCAGCGCGCCGGCGGCGGCGACTTCGTCGTGATCCGCACCACCGGCACAGACGCTTACAATCCTTACATCCAACAACTCTGCCCGCAGATGGATTCAGTCGAAACGATCATCATTACCAGTGTGACCGGTGCAAACTCAGCGTATGTCAGTAGTCACATACAAAACGCTGAAGCGTTATGGATCGCGGGTGGCGACCAGTCGACATACGTCAACCTCTGGCGCGGCACCGCGGTGCAAACCGGTGTCAATTTTCTGCTCAACTCAAAACAGGCTCCCGTTGGTGGAACCAGCGCAGGCCTGGCTGTACTCAGTCAATTTATATACACGGGCGAACTGGGTTCGGTGACCTCGAGTCAAGCACTGGCCAATCCGTTTCATCGCTACGTCACACTCGACCGCGATCTGTTTCAATCAGCACTTGGGGTCGACAAACTCTACGACTCACACTTCGTCACTCGCGATCGAATGGGCAGGTCGCTCGTCTTTTTAGCGCGCATCGTGAATAACGGTTGGGCCGCGCAGCCGCGAGGTATCGGAGTCGACGAACGAACGGCGCTGCTGGTGTTGCCGAATGGCTCGGCGACGATGGTTGGGAGTGGAGCCGCATATTTTCTGCAAGCGCCTGGACCCGCACAGGTGTTGGCAGAGAAGACCCCGATGACCTATTTAAATATTGGTGTCTACAAAGTCCCGCAAGGCGGAACCTTCAACTTCTCGACGTGGAGCGGCACCGGCGGAGTTGCATACACGCTCAACGTCAACAACGGCTCGCTGACTTCAACACAGGCCGGCGGGAATATTTATTAGCGACAATTAGCCACAAAGAAGCACATACAGCACAAACAATCAGCGGCAGAGCAAAGACGAAGGCGGAGTGTTCCCAGAAGCCGGCTCGCTGCCAGGAACCGTTCGCCAGCGGAATGCCGAGGGTCATGGCGTAGTAGACCAGCAGCGGAAAAAGCAACAGACGCATCGGTTTTCGTTCACGCGACGCTTCAGTCAACACGAACAGCAACAGCAGGGATCCGAAGTAGACCACGATCCCTTCCAACCGGTGCAACTGATTTGCCGTCAACCAATCCGGATACGCACCGCGCAGATCCAATGCGATGAAGATGCGCACCGCGTTCGTGATAACGGTTGCCACATACGCAATGCCCGCAGCGACTGGAATGGACCACCAGCGAACACCCTGAAATCGATCTCGCCACAAACTTCTCAGCGCGAGCATCGAGAATGCTGTAATCAGGAAGTTGACGCCCGCACATGGCGCAGCGATCACAAAACTGTGATCGCTGCTCATGTAACCCGCAAACGACTCAAACGCAAACGATTTACCACTCAACAACTCAACGAGCGCAGTCGTCGGAGCAAGAATCCAACGTAACTCGTTTACACTCGCCGTCGAGTAGTAATACTTGAGCGCCAGAGCGCACAGTACAACCAGCAGAAACTGTGCGCTCCAGATCATCTTCCGACTCATACAAACCACCGTTTTCGTCGCAAGATCATGACAGTCGCCAGGAGAAGCGAACCAACAATCAACCACACCAGTTCAGGTTCACTTCCCACTTCGGTGCCATTGCCCACCGCGAGGTCGCTCACTCGCAACGGAAGCGGCTGCGGTTGTTTCACGTCCTGCGCGTCGCCCGTCGGATTGGTTACGACTTCACGCACGGCGATAAACGACGTGTAGCGAGTCAACAAGTTGTACTTCAAACCAAGCGCAGTGATCTCTTTGGCCCTCTCCTCTTCAACGTCCGAGGCGCCGTAATCTGACAACTCGGCAATTCGCGAACGCGCCCAGAGATAACGCAACGCGCTGTTTCCTTCATCTGGTTGACTACCGGCAACGTCGAGGCGAGTCACGTAATCACCAAGGCCTGTCTTGCCCGTTAGCTCGATGGTTCCCGCAACTGGTCCACGCCACTTGCCAAATAGAATGATGGGACGTTGGGCCATTAGGTCGGGAAACTGAACTGGATTTAGATCGTAAGCATCGAAACCATTGGCACGGACGTGAATGTCAGTGAGCACAGGCGTCTGAATGTACTCGCGAAACTTCGCAGCCACGCCTTCAGCTTCACCTTCTTCACTCACAATAAACGGTTCGCCCATTCCAGCCTTCGCCACACCCTCGATCAAGTAACGATTCACCGACGTGCCGATACCAAACGCGAACACGTTGCACTGATGCAGATTGGCGCGAATGTGATCGAAGACGCCTTGCTCGCCTGAGACGTAACCGTCCGTGACCAGGACGATACTGCGCGAAATCGACTGCTGGCGCGGTAGACTCATCGCCTGCTGAATGGCTGCGAGCAATTCGGTGCCACCGCTTCCGCGCTGCTGTTCAATTAGACCAATCGCGCGGCCGATATTTTGCTGATTCGCCGGCAGTGATTGTGGGGCGAGGACATTTGCGTCTCCGGCGAACAGCACTACATTGAATAGATCGGTCGGCCGCAACTTGCCAATCAAATCTCTGAGCAAGCGCTTCGACGTGTTGATAGGAAAACCGTCCATCGAGCCCGAAACGTCCACGACGAAGATGTATTCGCGTGGCGGTATCTCGTCGGTTGCCACGCGCTGGGGCGGTTGGGCCATGTAAAGAAAGAAGTTCTCATCCGTGCCGCGAAAGAGCAGCAGGCCCGACGTAATCTGATCTCCTGCGAGACGATAGTGCAACACGAAATCGCGATTGCCCTGAAACGCATCGGAATCGTCGAGCGTCACCTGCGCATTCGTCGAGTTCCACCACTGCGGTGCGATCTGGTGCGATGGACACGACAGATCGTAAATCGGCACGCCCGCGAAGATCTTGGCTGAGATGTGAAGTTCGGTTTTCGGCTTCTGACCCTGGTGCATGTAAGGCGTCTCGACGAAGCCGTCTTCCTTCTTCGCCGAGTCTTTAGGTGACATGTAACGTGGTCCGACAACTGTCGGGAATACCATTTCGTAAACATTGTCAGTTGGAACAAGTAGCTCGGTGTAGCGCAATTCGATCTCGACTTGTTCCTGCGGCATGATGTTGGCCAAACTCATCGAAAAGACGTTTGGCCGTTGCTGCTCCAGCAGCGACGCGCTCTTCCCTTCCTGCTTGGCCCGCTCGAAATCCTGCTTTGCCTGTTCGCGTTCCTTTATCTTGGCGACGATGATTTCATCGCCTATTTGCATGCGCATGGAGTAGACTGCTGCACGCGTCGAAGCAGGAAAAACGTAGGACGCGTTGATTGGACGTGAACCTTCGTTACGATAGATTTGCCGAACTTTCACGTCGGCAATAACACCTGAAACGGTTATCTCGACCCGTGTGTCTTTGAGCGGTAGCTGATCCACATTGGGATCTCCCTTGACAACGAAGTACGGCGCAAGGGTTTTGTTCTCCTGAATCTCCTGCGCGTGACCGGAAGTGAAAGTGAGCGCGACCGCAACTAAAGCAAAACACAGGTTTCGCAAATTAACTCGCATGATCTCCTCCGCCCTCAAGGGCGACTAAACTTTCGAGGCTCTCAGGCCTCGTTTCAAAACCGCGAGATCGTACGAGATACAAGGGTTTACGCTAACGTTACAGACCACAGATTTGGGCCGTACCGACCACAGTCAAGGAACGGGAATGGCCGGATTTCCTTGGGCGAGAGCGTGGAAATCCACGGCTAAACCCCGTGGCATCTCATGGTCCTTTCACAATCAGTTTTACGCCCGCCACTGATTTCGCTCGAGGAGGTGCACCAGTTTCTCGTGAAGCTCTGGTCGGACCCTGGCGGGCGTTCGACCATATTTGCGGGTGCCGGTATTTCTGTACCCGGCCCGAGCCATCTTCCTACCGCGCGAGACGTCATCGAACACGTCACTAAAGCGCTCACCAATCATCCGCTGATAGAAAACTACCATCACGAACTGGCTGAATCGCTGCAACAAGCAAGCGTGAAGATGGAGATCCTGTTTGAGATCGTGCAGCAATCGGCAGGAGTAAAACTGGCCCAACTCTTCAAGGTCTTTGACGGCAAAGCACCAAATCTCTATCACCACTTCGTGGCGCGACTGCTGGAGAACGGATCAGTCGGTCATCTAATAACAACAAACTTCGATCGTTTAATCGAAAAGGCTTGTGCGAAAGAGCCAGTTGTCTTTGCAAGTGACGATGAACACAAGCGTCGCGCGTCTTCCGCAATTTACAAGATCCACGGAACAGTCGATAGACCTGAGACGATTGTCGCCGTATTGAAACAGGTTTCGCGCGGCCTCGGTCTCAGTAAAAGGCAGTTGATGGTCGAGACCCTGAGCCAAACCTGTCTAGTCCTTGGCTGGAGTGATGACGACATCGATCTTACACCGGCGTTCTTTCAATCGCCGGAAGGCTTGTTGCTCTGGTTCTCTTACGATCCGGACGCCAACAGTGTGATCGACTTCAGCTTCCCAACTCACGACGCATCGAGAGTTCATCCAAAGATCGAGAGACTACTTCGCGAACGACGAGGAGTTCTGATTTCGTGCGATCCGTTGCCATTGCTCATCTCAGTTTGGCAAGACCTGAAAGAGCGCATGGGCCCGCTTTCCGAATTACACTCTGCTCCACCACCGGATATTTTGCAGGTCACTTCTATCTGGGCTGAGTCGCTGACTCTATTCGAGCGGTTAATAATTGTCAGCGATATTTTCCGTCATGTGGTACATTGGGAGCAGTCACAGTCACTTCTGAAGCAAGCGGAACGAGTCGCCGCGACTGCTGAGGACCGCTTTAATGTCCATTACAGGCTTGGCCTCTGCTTCACCAATCTATCTCGGTGGCGGGATGCTTTTGATTCCTTCGACGCATGTCTGACAGACAAGGGTTACAAGGGCACAATTGAGGAGTTAGTCAGTAAACGGCCGGTGGAGGACCCTGATCTTGCAGTCCTCTACGGCAACCTCGCAACTTTATTTCAACAAGTCGGACGAGTGCATGACAGTCTCGTTTGTAACGAGATGGATGCAGCTCTTTGCGAACGCTACTTTCCGGAGAATCGCAGCTCGGCATATGCAAATCTCGCGATCTCTCGGTGTGAATTAGGCGATTGGACCGGCGCTGCGCACGCAGCGGAAAAAGCAGCGAAGCACGGCATTCAGGAAGGCGATCTTCTCTCCGTCGCCATATCGCATCAGGCACTGGCCAACTGCGCGATGGCATCCGGTGAGTGGCACAAAGTGCAACATGAGATCGAGACTGCCAATGAAATAGCGGAATTGTTGAGCCGGCCAGACTTCCAGATTGAATGCCTCAAGGGTCTCGCGCAGCATTGTTACAGAATTGGCGAGGTTGACCGGTCGCAGTCTTACGTTAATGAGGCTTTGCAGATCGCATTAAGACATGATCTGACGGATTCGTTGGCAGAGTTATGGATGATCGCCGGCGTAACGCTGAAAGAAAAAGCCAGCATCTTGTATCCGCTGGACTCGCTGCCCACGGCGCCGGAACTACGCGAGAGCCTGGAAGCTTACGACAGGAGCCTTGCATTTCTTTCAATAAGAAATACGAATCAGAAGCTGCGATCGATAATTCTCAACAACCGTGGTTTGCTCCTTCACTTGATGAAGGAAAACGAAAGGGCCGTTCAGGATCTCTGGGAGAGTCTCAGTCTCAGAACCAACTTGCTGGATGATATTGGCCGAGCGACAGTGCTCAACAATCTGGCACTCGTGATCATGGGAAATGATGAAGCGGAGGAGTTCCTGCTCGAAGCGTTGTCGATCTACGAGCGGTTTGGACACAAGGTCGGACGATGTCAGGTAATGCACGATCTCGCGGGAGTTCACATGATTAAGCTGAAGCAACTCAGCAGGCTTCATCGAGTGCAACGGCGGCGCGAATATCGGATAGCACGCAATTATCTCGAGGAGAGTTTGCGACTCGCCGAAGAGTTGCGCGCTCCTGTGAAGATAAAGCAGGCGCAACACAATCTTCGCGTATTGGAGTCTCTGGCTTAGCTCGCTTAACGATCGACATCGTGGAGGGCATATGTTCTGGCAAAAAAAGAAGCAGACCGGAAGCGCGATGCTCGTCTTGCAGGAAGCCGTAGCCTTGCAGCAACGTGGAAATTTTACTGAGGCCAGAAAGAAGCTGGAAGAGCTCGCTGCCAGTCTGCGTGAGGACAAAGACGAGAAGTTACTACCAGCAGTTCTGAGTCAGCTAAGTCAGGTTTGTTTTCGTCTCGGCGACGTGAAGCAAGCGGCTAAATATGTCAGTGAAAGTGCCAGGATCCGGACTGAAAACCGTGACTTCAAAGGACTATCAATCGACTATCAAATGATCGGCACAATGCTTGTGGCCGCCGATAAGCTCGACGAAGCTCACGGTTATTTTTCAGACAGTCTCGGCCTCGCGACGACTGTCGGAGACAAGACTCTGATCGCTTCCGCGGAGTCAAATCTTGGCCTGGTCGCCTCCCTGCGCGGCAACTATTCTGAAGCCGAAAATCACTTTCAGAAAAGCCAGTCGATACGACAAGAACTGGGTGACAAGTTGGGTATAGCCAAAAACCTTAACCATTTGGGGAAAATCCGAGAGGCAAAGGGTCGTTACGAGGAAGCCGCGTCCTTATACGAGGAAAGTTTGTCGCTGCTGCGCGTTCTAGGCGCACCCGAGGCCGCGATTGCCCTCGATAATCTCAATCGCGTAAAGAGACGAAAATAGGGCGTGCAATCGCAAGGTCCTCGCTCTGAAACGAATTTCTGTCAATCGCCATACTTAATAAAAAGGACACCTAGAGGACACCTAAATGACCAACATCCCCCGCATCTCATCTCGCCAAGACCTGAAACGATTAGTCGCCCTGACGATGATTTCGTCCTTCTTTTTCACGTCAGTGATTGGGGTTCATACGACTCTCGCCGTCCAAAAGACCGAGAGCGAGTTGATCGCGCAGGGCAAAACTGCTGTCGATACTGCGGAAGCCGCGCTCGACAACGCTGAGGCAAAGGAACAGGAGGCCAGCGCGCGGTTGTCAGAACTACAGGAGTTCAGCACATTCAAAGAGCCGGACATCAACTCTTTGAGCAACATCCGTCGCCTGGCAACGACCGTCAGCTCGATGTTTGACGCGACTGCGGAGAAGAAGACTCTGCAGGAGCAACTAGCCGACGCCCAAACCAAAGTCGTAGCCGCACTTAAACCGCTCAACGACGCCAAGACAGACCTGGATAAAGCGACGAGTACTCCCGGTATCGAGGCAGCAAAGACGCGAGTTAACAACCAAATCGCAGACGTCAAAGCGCGGCTCGATGCCAAGTTGGAAAAAGACACTGCACTGACTGGTCTGGTGACAAACCTGAACACAGCTCTCGCGGCTGTCTATCCGGCGGTGGCCAAACTCGCGAAAGCGGCAGACGATAGATTGGCGCCCTTCAAACAGAATATTACCGAGCCCACCGATCTGCTGAATCTCTTCCAGAACAAGGGCGGTGATATCCCGCGGCTAATCCAGTTTGATCTGGATTTGCAGGAGAGTTGGACCAATCTTTCCGCGCAGTTGAAAACTGTGGTCAGCGATCACGATACCAAAGTCACTCCGGCGGACACGGCGGTCAAAGGACTGCATGCGTCCGTCGCAACGGTTGCTTCAAACCTGAACGCGCAGATCGCAATCCTCGCCAAGTACGCCCAGACTCGCGAGGCCGCGGTACTTGCCACCTCGACGCTCTTCAAGTCAGACCCGGCCGCTCATGACAAGGAAGCGCTCGAAGCCATCAAGGAAGGTCAACGCATCGCCGATGCACTCGACAAGATCAATCGCATAGCCGATTCAATCAGTGCGCAGGCGGACTCCGCAGGCACTGCCGGTTTTGACAAACCGAAAACACAGGCGGCGCAGAAAGATCTCACCACAAACTTGAATTCACTCAGATTGAGAGCAACCGCGTTTCAGGAGCTTCTTTCGGGAGATCGCTCGACTTGGGTGACCGAAAAGTTTCGACTCTATTATTTCACTGACATTCCGCGTCTCGTGAGGACACTCAATCCCGCCGCGACGTTGGTCGGAGGCGATGCCGAGGCGCGCCGGAGAGCTGAAGATCGTCTCGACAAACTGCGCGCTGCTGAAGATGCGCAAAGCGAAGCAAACGCCGCAGTTTCAGGTCTCAAAAGGCGAGTGAGGAACATTCAACAGCAACTGCAACAGGCGAACGACGAGTTGGAAACTGCGAACTTCCTGTCACAGGCTGCGGCAAATAGAGATGCTGAGCTTAACCGTCGTCCCGCCGCAGATGTTTCGGCTGAGCGCAAAGCCCTTTCACTCCAGGAAAAGAACAAGCGCGAACAGGACCGTGCAGCGGCGCAGGAGCGCGCGGACAAACTCAACGATGAACACACCGGCTTGATGGCTGCCTTAAAGGAAGCCGAGTCACAACTCGAAACTGCTCAGGCCGCTTTCGAACGCGCAAGCAATGCGACGATTCGCGCTGCGCAAGTCGAGTCCGCAGCATTTGCGAACGCGCGCGACAACGCCCCGTTCTGGTTTGGATTAGCCGACGCCACCAGCAGCGATCCCGCAAAGCGTGTTGAGATCACTTCTTCAACTAGTGGCGAGAACGCGATCTTCGTGCGCGGGCGGCGAGAAGACGTCGTCAAAGTACAGGACATCATTGCCGAACTCGACGAACCCGCTCCACAAGCACGCATGACGCTGTGGAAGATGGAGCTGAATAGCGACGCGACTGAAAAAGGTGCGGAGAAGTTCAACAAGGCGCTAGGGATCGTGGAGCAGGAACTCGCGGCCACACGCGCCAACATCGCTACCACGTTGACTTTACTTCTCAATGCTGTCAACACTGAAGCCGAGGCCGCGTCGAGAGCCGCGCCAGCCCCTTCGCCACTGAGAAAAGACTGCTTTGAGCGCGGTCTTTACACCAGATACTTCCAACCTAATCCGGCAGCGCTTCCCACTACTCCGGCGCAAACGAACGTCACCGGACGATATCAACGCCTTGGACGTTACTCGCTTTACGCACCGGAAGTGCGCAGAGAGCTTGGCATTGAGTTTATCGATGAGCTCGGATTCGACAATCCCAAACAGTTTGGCCTAAAAGATCCCGGCTCAGCGACAACACTGAATGAAGCACTGATTGTCTTATTGCTCACTGACAGAGATCATCGCCAAAACATCATCACGAACTTCCGCAACGGCCTCAGGCAATTCGACACCGATCCCAACCAGCCAACGCAGTTCCGAAGATTGGAAGCGATGCTAACGGACCCGGCGCCTCGATCTCCAACTGACCTCGAAACCACGCGGCAGCAGCAGGAACTTATTTATGCGATTCGTGGCTCGCTGCTCAAGCATCTGGTCGGAAGAATTACACGATTGCAGGGCCGGGTGGCTGATTTCCAGTTTCTCCATAAAAAGAGACAAGGTTGGGTACCAAAGCGAGGCGAAACGCCAAAAGAACTACAAGACTTAACGCCCACCGAGGAAGACGCTTTATACACGTGTCTGCAAGAAAAGCTTCCTATAATCTTTGACACTATTCATGACGAGTTCCCGATTTCGGCGGTCGACGTAATCAGCGGCCAGATCACGCTCGATGACCCAGGTGATGGCACGATCGCTTTGCAAACGCCAAAAGGCAGGAAGGTCTACAACCTCAGACCATCACCGGCACGAGTTGCCGCTGCCGATGGCATGCTCGATGTCTACACGAAGGCATTCGAGGATGACATTGACCGCGTATTTGTTCAGCCGATGCTTGGCCGCCTGCGCACGAGGATGAAGAAAACCGGCATCGGATTCGGCGTGATTCAACGCACATCGGTGCTTGCCACTAACCGACTCATCGCCCGTGTGGATCCGCGCGCAACTGCCGAGCTGTCAGTGGGCGAGGAAACAAACCTGATTCAAGGGTTGCAGAGTATCTCGCAGATCACGCTCGCCGCCCAGACAGGCAACATACTCGGAGGACTCGCGGCGTTAAAATCGACGGCAAACGAGAAAGATGCAGCCGAGATCTACGGCATCACGTCCGGCAGTGCTTTCCAGGTCACGCCGATCTTTGATCCAACCGGCCAGGCACTGCGATTCAAGTTTGATTTCGTCGATACAACACTGGTTCGTGACCCACGAGGAACTACAAATCCTCGAATACCGCGCGTCGAGCGACACACAGTCAATACCGAAGTGCAACTCGCTAATCTCGAGATTCGTGAGGTTTCGCGGTTCGAGTCAGATGCGAAAGTCGGAATACCGACGACTTACTGGGGTGGTCTGCCGTTGGTGAAGGATATTCCGGGTATTCGTGCCGTGCCGTTGATCGGTTGGTTCGTACGTCGCAAAGGCAGCAACGCGATCGCGCAGCGAAGTCTCATCTTCGCACAAACGACGATGTCACCAACCATCGGCGACATCCTCGACTTATCTGAAACTTCTCTTCAGCGCCGCTGAAGCTCTGCTTCGCCACAAAGAAGCACAAAAGCACAGTTCAACAACTTGTTGCTGAACTTGTCTCGTCAGCGGTATGCTTTGCGTATGGCATCGATACTCGAAATAAAAAAGCTCGCGCTTGACCTGCCCGAAAAGCAGCGAGCAATCCTCGCGGCTAATCTGCTGGAATCTCTTCCGGGCGTTTTATGGGATGAGGATGAGGGCGTTGCGGAGGCCTTACGTCGTGATGCAGACCTCGATCAGAATCCTGAAGAGGCTATTTCGCTGGAGCTGTTGGATGATCAGATAAAGAACCGGCGCCATTGATGCGGCTGGAATTCCACAAACAAGTCCATTCTGACATCTCACGCATAATGGAATACTATGAGCATGTCGCAGGATCTGCTCTTGCCGACGAATTTTATGCGGAACTGAAACTGTATTTTCAGAAAGCCGCAGCGTCTCCTAAATCTTACATTGTTCGCAATGGCGACCTCAGGCGGGTAGACCTCAACAGGTTCCCCTATCACTTCTTCTTTCGCATCCTCGAGGATCGCGTGCGAATACTAGTTGTTCGTCACCACAAGAGACGACCCAGACTATCCTTAGGCAGACGTTGAGTTAATGCCACTTCACTCACCAACGTACGGAACAGAGTTCAATCAACCGAGGTGGTGCTTTGGATGCGCCAGGTGCCACCGCGGCGGACCCACACGTCAATGAAGCCCCACGAATGGACGTTGCCGTCGCTGTAATGCGCTTCCATGCTGCCGTGAGCCATTGCCCAGTCGCCAAGTATCTTTATCGATTCAGGACGGCTCTCGAACACAATGTCGTCGTCCAAACTCTCCATCCACTGAATGTCCTGATTTCTCGAAAGATGGTCGTCACCCACAAACAGAATGAAGTCTTCGGTTTCAACTCTCTCGAAGAATTCACGATCGTGCCGGGTTTGAGCAGGCCCGTAGTCACGATAGATTTCACGTAATCGCAATTCATCAACACTCATGCTCGAAATCGGGTATTCAAGCGTTAATCTTTGCTCGCTCCTGGACCAGGTCTTCACCGGAGCTATACTCAAGTCATCACTCCGAAACATCCTCACGAAACCTGTCAAACCAAGGCTCAGCGCGAAAGTAGTTAGTGCAACAACCACACGCAGAAACAACGGATTCATTTGTGTAACACCTCCCGTAGAACACCTTGAAACGAAACGAGAGTGGAGACTGGCATCAATGTAGACGCCCAACTCGCAAAATTGTTCCCGAAGAACAGTTTTAGGTAAGCATTATCGCACGCTTCTGGCGTTGTGAGTATTGCCAGTTTTCGATCTCAGAGTTTATTTCACCACCGATCAAAACGGCCGCGCCAGTGAAGTAAAGCCATAACATCAGAATGATCACTGCTCCGAGTGAGCCATACGTATTACTATAAGAATCAAAAAAATGAAGATAAACACGAAATGCGATTGATACCAAAAGCCACAGCGCGACTCCAATCGCCGCGCCTGGAGTAAGCCACTTCCATGCCTGCCTGCGAAGATCAGGCCCAAAATAGTAGATCAGAGCAAACGCAAGCATGATACTTCCGAGGACAAACGGCCATTGAATGATTTTCCAAACTAATGGAAAGGTAGGACCCAAGCCGTAAGCAGCAGCAAGCCACTCCGCGATATGACCACCAGCCACCACGAGCAACAGTGCCGAGATGATCAAGACAGACAACGCCACGGTTAAAACAATGGCAGTCAACCGCTGTTTCCACCAGGGACGTGTCTCCGTAACATCGTAAGCAGTGTTCAGCGAGGTCGTGATTGCGCTGAGTCCATTTGACGCTGCCCAAAGCGCCGCGAGAATTCCGAACGATATTTTTCCACCGCCGCTGGCTGACGAAATTTCCCACATCGTCGAGTCGATCAAGGCAAAAGCCGACGGTGGCATCACACGACCGAGATAACTGAATAGAGCGTGCCGCGTGCCGGTGCCCGAGCCGAATACGATGCCGATTGTGGAAGTCAAAAAGATCAGAAACGGAAAGAGCGCCAGCAGGAAGTAATAGGATAACTCGGCGGCGCGTCCGAAGACCTCATCTTCCTGAGTCTCGTGCCAAACTCGTTTTGCAAGTTCGCCCCAACTGAGATTACCCAGCTTCCAAAGTGAATGCATTTGCGTGCTCCCTCCCGGCTGCTGCAACTCTGGCAAATACCGTAGCCTTCACGAGAGTCGGATTTATCAAGCACTCTGACTACATTCGTGTCTCAATAAGAGTCACGGCTGCCAAGTGATTCGTATGTTTTTGGGCAGAGGAGTACAATAGGCGCCAAAAAAATCTGGTCGGATTGTCGATCCAGCGATGTGCCGTTCGACGTATTGCTGGAGGCGAGCAATTTTACAAACACAACGATTCACTGAAAGGAATGACATGGAAAGTAAACCGACGCACGAACAAGCACAATTGCATCTGCAAGTTTACGATTTACGCCGCGAAGCCAGGCTGCGACAGGCGCGCGACTGGTTTCAGCAGAATTACTATGCCGAAACAATCGACGACGCGATGAAGATCGCAGCTCCAGGCACGGAACACGGAACATTTGTGGGAATGATCCTCGGTTATTGGGAGCAAACCTGCGCGCTAGTGAACTACGGGCTGCTTCACGAGGATCTGTTCTTCGAAACGAGTGGCGAATTCTTTGGAGTTTGGGAACAGCTCAAGGCCGTGGTGCCGCAATTTCGTCAGGCGTTCCACGATCAGACGCTGCTCTCGAATTTAGAAAAGGTGGCCGCGCGTTACGAAGAATGGTCGGAGAAGCGGGCGCCAGGGAAGATTGCCGCGATGCGTGAGTACATGCAGCAGGAACGCGCCAAAGCTAAAGGTGCCTCAGCGTAAACCATATTAGCCACAAAGAGGCACAAAATGCACAAAAGGAAAATCGGAAACTGTTTTGTGCATTTTGTGCCTCTTTGTGGCCAAAACTTCTAGGGCCACTGGATCACTTTCGCTTTTGGTGGGGCGCTCTTTGCAGGCGCGATTACTTGCGGGCTCAAAGCGGTGTTCGCTTTGGTAGAACTGCGCGTTTCGATTTGCGGAGTCGCGATAACTGGAGGCGCTGGTGCTTCTTTACTCCGACCGTCCTCTGCCATCACATCTTCAGCGGCACTGGCACGTGGTCTAACCTGACGCGGCAACACGTTCCTCCGAGTTCCATGATTGCGAACAACGCCCGTTTCTGACGTCTCGACGACCGGTTCGCTACTCGCTTTCTCAACACTTGCAGGCGCGCTCACCGTGCTCTCTGTGGTCGACTTCTGACTTACAGGAGGAATCGCGTCCGGCTCCAGATTGTGCGCCTGCGAGTTCTTGAAAAGCATCGCGCCCACGACGGCCACTGCACTCACCAGCAAAACAGCCGCAACCCGCAACGCAAAACTGCTGTTCATCGATTTGAGACGCGACAGAAACGCCGATCTCGGGTTGAAATTTCGCGGCGCCTCCTGGACCAGGTCCCAGATCTCCGGCGGCTCTTTCAACGTCTTCACTACTAGAGGCGGCGCCGGTACAGTTCGAGCAGGAGTAGGAGCAGGAGTTTGTGACTCCAAACAGCGAGCGACCTCCACGAACGTACGAGCCCTGGCCCACATGTGCGCCGATGTGCCGCAACGGGTAACAATTTCAGTTCGCGCGCCACGATCCATCAGAGTCTTGACAGCTTCAGTGTGACCAAAAAACGCCGCCAGCGTGAGCGCGGTAAACTTGTCGTTACGAGCCAGGTTTGGATCCGCTCCGCGGTCTAACAGCGCGCGCACGATTCGCTCATTGCCGTGACAGGCGGCCCGCATTAATGCGGTTACACCATGCTTGTTACGCGCATTGATCTCGGCGACGCGCGGCAAAATGCGCCTCAACGCCTCGACGTCGTCAGTCTCCGCCACCCGCCACAACTCCAGTGTTGCAGCATCAGGCGTGGATTTTTGTTTCACATTGGCTGGCATTTCTTATTCAACAATCATGATCCTGTCGCCGGGTTTTACGACCGGATCCGCAATCTTCCCAGATTCGATGTCCTTTAACTTAAAACGACTAATAGCCAAAAAACCGTTGCCATTGTCTCGTCCGAGCCGTGCTTCCTTGGCTTTGTTCGTCACACCGCCCGCCGAGAGGATTGCCTGAGTCAGAGTTAAACCTCTCCGATAAGTCTTTTCCCCTGGCAACTTCACTTCCCCACCCACGTAAACAAACTGCGTTACGTTCGGCAGCAGCGTGATCACGTCACCGGGTCTGACCAGCAGGTTCATGTCCTGCGACTGCGCGATGTCGATGTCGAAAGTCTGGTTCGACTCATTGCGCACCACGGTCACTCGTGCCGCTTCCGGCAACGGCTGAGCATCGGCAACCACGACGTAAAGTGGAATCGCTTCACGACGCAGGATCTTCGTGCCCGAGTCTTTAACTAGTCCGCTGACGAGAATCGTGTGGCTCGCGTAATCGCGCACGCCGACTGAAACCTTTGGACTGTCGATCAGCGCACGTCGCTTCAGCTCGCTTTCAAACTTGCTGCTAATTTCATCGACGGTGAGGCCGCCGGCCTGCAAAGGTTCACCCAGCATCGGATGCTCTACGAAGCCAGTTGGCGTCACTGTGAAGAGTGTTGACTGTTGTGAGGCGGAATCGTTGAGACGGATATCCAACACGTCGCCGGGCCCGACGCGGTAGATTTTAGTGAGCGCTAATTCGTTTGCGGCGGCGTTAACTTCTTCGACTGGCTGCTCTGATGTGAGAGGCTCTGTTTTGAGCGGCGGCGGCGGTGCGGGTTTCACATTCATGGAAACCTGAACGCCGACTGGCTCTGGCGACGACGATGGGTTTGAACGTGAGGCACTGGGCCTGGAGGCGTTGCCTCCATGAGCCATCGTTCGCGCGAGTGACAGCCGATCGCGGGCTTCCTGATCTTTCGGGTTCAGTTCAACAACGCGCTCGAGACTGTCGACTGCTTTCTCCCACTGCTTCGTGTCGAAATATGCGTGGGCCAATGCGTAATGGGCGTCGGCATTTCCCGGGTCGAGTCGCACTGCGCGCTGGAGAATCTCAATAGCCTGCGGAAATAATCCTGCCAGACCGTATTTCACACCCTCTTTGTAGAGTCGTTTTGACTCGGCCCTGGCCTCGGGAGAAACAACTCGGTCAGCGGTTCGAGGGTTTCTTGAATCATCGGCGTAACTGGTTACCGTCTGGGCCGGCGTTACTGCCGCTAGACCACAGAAAAGCAAAACGATGGCGATAGCGAGCAATCTGAACATCGAGAACCCCCTTGCAAGGAGTTAATCAGTAAAACGCCGCACGGTAAGGGGAGATCGGACGTGGGGTTAGTCCGAACGAATAACCTAAGGGATATCGGTGTGTTGCTTATACCACTTTTGGCTCGCTAAAGCCACCTTTTCTTGGTCCTTTGGCCCCTCTCTCTGCTCAGTCTTCGACGCTTTCTAACATCCAGATGTCGACGCTGATTTCTTCGGCGTGGTGGAGGATGGGTTGGGTCTTTGGTTGCGGGATCTGCAAGGCTTCGAGCATGCTGGAGCCAAACTTGGTTAACTCAGCTTTGTAGAGTTGCCATGGCTCGTGATAGATGCGCGCGCGATAGAGCTCGCCCTGCCATTGAGTGTAGAGAATGTAACGCTCGGTAAAGAAGAATTCTCGCGAACCGGGCTGTGAGTTTGGCAGAGGTTCGCCCACGCTCCATTCAGCGCGAAACGCAGCCGCCGGATCGTCTTCCCGCCTCGACCTGTATTTGATCTTCTTTTTACCTTCCATCTTGATTTCGGCGTTGTAATAAGGCAGACGGAAAAACGTGCGCGCAGCCAAAACCGCCGCGCTGCTATTGGCATCGAGCGAAAAGAACCACACCCCCGGAACGCCGTTGTAATGCACGTAAGTGCGCACATTCAGCTCGTGCATTGCGCTCCATCCCGGAATCGGCGGCACAAAGGGCGGAAAGGCGCGAATGTCCCACATCGTGAAGGGCGTCATCGCGATCCACGCGGAGTCGCCGTAAGTGTCAATCTCTAGTGAATCTGGAACGTGCGGTCGCAGGAGATTCTCATTGATGCGCCAGTGCATGAAGAGCAGTTTGCCCCAATTCTGGTGCATGACCGGCTGGCCGGGCGGCCGGTGCCGCGCGGCCAGCCGATCAACGTCAGTAACCTTACGCATCGTAGCCATCTTTGTGCCTTTTTGTGGCTTAAGAATTTTGTGCCTTTTTGTGGCTCAAGAAGCGGCGCGATCGGTGATTTCGAGGCCGCGGTCGATGATCGCGAACGCTTCGCGCAACTCAGCTTCAGTGATACACAGCGGCGGATTGGTGAAGAACGTGTTCCACCGCACTAACGTGTAAAGCCCTTCCTGCCGGAAAAACTTTCCGAGCTCCTGCATCTCCGGCGCAGATCCATTGAACGGCGCCATCGGCTCACGCGTCGCTCGATTTCTCACCACCTCCACAATGCCAAACAGTCCGATGTTGCGTGTGGCGCCAACCGATGGATGTCGAGTCTGGAGCTCTTCAAGAAGACCACGCATCACAGTTCCCATCCGTCGCGCGTTTTCGATCAGATCGTCTTCTTCATAAACCGCGATCGTCGCGAGTGCCGCGGCGCAAGCGAGCGGGTGGCTGTTGTAAGTGAGTCCACCGTAAAAGACATTCTTCTGAAAGTGATCGGCTATCCGGCGTCGCATGCCAACCGCGCCAAGTTGCACGTACGCGCTTGTCAAACCCTTCGCCATCGTTATCAGATCGGGCTCAACCTTCCAGTGATCGATCGAGAACCACTCTCCAGTGCGGCCAAAACCTGCCATCACTTCGTCGGCAATCAGAAGGATGCCGTGCTTGTCGCAAAGCTCGCGTAACCCCTGCATGTAACCATCAGGTGGAATCAGAATGCCGTTGGTTCCGACAACCGGCTCGACAATGATCGCAGCAACCGTCTTTGGCCCTTCGAGCTCGAGCACTTCCTCTGTGCGCGCGAGCACGTCTTCGGTTGTGTCCCAACCTCTTTGAATACCGTGATAATAGTCTGGAATGCGAAAGACACCCGGGATTCCAGGTTCAGCGGCCCAGCGACGCGGATCGCCGGTGAGTGTCAGTGCGCCTGCTGTTCCACCGTGATAGCCGCGATATCGTGCGCCGATTTTGTGACGGCCACTATAAAGTCTCGCAACGCGGATCGCGTTTTCATTTGCTTCGGCGCCGCCATTGGTAAAGAAAAACGCATCGATGTCGCCTGGCGTCAGCTCAGCAAGTTTTGCCCCCAGACGCGCGCGCACGTCAGTGGCCATAAATGGATTGGCGTAAGCAAGTGTCGCGGCTTGATCCTGGATCGCGCGAATGACGCGCTCGTCGCCGTGGCCGATGTTGACGCACATCAGTTGGCTGTTGAAATCGATGAAGCGTTTGCCTTCGGGCGTCCAGAAGTAGATTCCCTTTGACCGCGCGACAGGAATCGGATCAACCGCCGCTTGCGCGGACCATTCAAAGAGCGTGTGACGCCGGCACAGCTCAACAATCTCTTCGCCTGAAAGTGTTTCGGAAGTAGTGGTCATGATGTTCGGCATGCTAACTAAATCGTGTTTGATTGACAATGTGTGGTTAACTAGATCAGGTATGACTGAAGCAATAGAAGTCACATGGGCAGAAGTCTCGCGCGAGCGAATTCAAGCAACCGAGCGCGTCATACGTCCGCACATCCGCCGCACACCGATCCTGGAAGTCGATGGAACGGAGTTTGATCTCAATTCGATCAAAATCATTTTCAAGCTCGAGCTCTTCCAACACTCAGGATCGTTCAAAGCACGCGGTGCGTTCACCAACATGTTGACGCGAACGGTTCCGGACGTAGGTGTCGTCGCCGCTTCCGGCGGCAATCACGGAGCGGCTGTGGCTTTCGCGGCGATGAAGTTGGGTAAGCGCGCAACGATCTTTGTGCCTTCCGTTGCGTCACCAGCAAAACTCGATCGAATTCGCGGCTACGGAGCGGAGTTGGTTATTACTGGAGAGCGTTACGCTGATTCACTGGAAGCGAGTCAAGCATGGACCAGAGAGTCGGGCGCACTTCCAATTCACGCGTATGAAGGAAACGAAACGTTGTCGGGCCAGGGCACGCTTGGAATGGAATTGGAGGAACAATCTCCAAGACTCGATTCGTTGCTCGTGGCTGTCGGTGGTGGCGGGCTGATTGGTGGCATCGCATCGTGGTACCAGGACAGAATGAAGATAGTTGCCGTCGAGCCGACCGCGGCTCCGACTCTTCATCTCGCTTTGAAAGCAGGACAGCCGGTTGACGCTCCCGCAGGTGGTGTCGCCGCAGACTCACTGGCGCCGAGGCAAGTCGGTCAGCAGATGTTTCCCATTGCTCAACGATACGTACGCGAGGTTGTGCTCGTCTCAGACGAAGAGATCATTGAAGCGCAAAGAAAGTTATGGGAGTCGATGCGAGTTCTCGCTGAGCCTGGTGGCGCTGCTGCCTTCGCAGCATTGCTGTCAGGCCGGTACAAAGCTGAACCCGGGGAACGCGTCGGCATCGTGGTGTGCGGTGGCAACACTGAGCCGCGGATTTTCGCGGATTAACGCGGATCAGGTTTCATCCGCATTCATTTGCGAAAATCCGCGGCTAATATTTCGCGAGCAGCACGTAAGCCGGTGGCAATCGCACCGTGAACCGTTCCCTGATGCCCTTCCGTATTCGTAGCCTCTCCAGCAAAAAACAGAGTGTCCTCCAAAGGTTGGGCCAATTCCGATTGCGCGTCAGTTCCATGAATCGGAATATAACTGTATGCACCACCCGAGCATGGATCGTGCTGCCAGTTGTGCATGTAAAACTCCTCTAACAGCTCTTCGAGAATTGCCTTCGGAGTACGAAGAATATGCGTAAGACTCTCGAGTGCGTAGTCCAACAGCGCGTCATCGCTCTCGCCCAACAGTCGTTCAGCGCGTGTACCACCGGCCCAACCGGCGAGCAATGGCCTGTCGAGAGGAAACTGCGTCCACCAGGTCGGCAGCAACTGGTCGGGCGCTTGAATGAAAGCAAAATCCTTGAGGTCTGTGGTCGAATCGCCTTCGCCTGGAACGCGCAAGTCTTTCCAAAACGGCTCACGAAAACGCAGCAAGACTTTGATTACCACGCCCATGGCCAGTTTGTTGGCCGCATTCTGCTTTTCAACGAGTGGCGGATTGAATCTAACCTGGTCGCTCTTTTGAAGTAGAGGCAGCGGGAGTGTGACGAGGAGCCGGCGCGCTGTGAATCGCTCGTGTGCGGTGGTTAACACTTCAATCTGGCCGCGCATCCAGTTCACTTCCTCAACTACCGTATTCAGGTGAAAACTCGCTCCGCGAGCGACCGCATCGTCGTGCAGACTCTGAGCCAACCGGCTGTAGCCATTCGGAAGCCGAAACTGTTTGTCGTCGTCTATTTCATCGGCAGCCTTGTTCGTCTTGTTTAGCCCATGCACGCTGACGTTGTCGGCATGAGCAGCGTGAAACCCTTCGACGTAGAGTGTGGCTATTGATCGGATGTCTTCGATCTTCGTCTTTCGCTGGTAGTCGTCGAGAAACTCGGAGAAGGCCTCGTCCGGGCCGGTGTACTCGCTCATGTCGTGCGTGAGCTTTTCGATCTTTGACCAAAACTCCGGCGACTTCGTTAGTATGCCGTCATGCAAATGCCAATGTAGGTTTGGGACTCTTTTCAGCGCGAGATGTGCACGCTCGACGATGGTCAGCGTCTCGGGTGGTTTGCCATGAACGAATTCGGCACCCAGCTCGATGGGAAAGCGATCGAAGTGTGTGTTGATTCGTCCGCCGATGCGGTTGCGCGCTTCGAGCACAACCACGTGTCGATGCGCAGCGCTCAGCTCGCGCGCCGCCGCAAGTCCCGCGACGCCCGCACCAACGATCAGAATGTCCGCCTGATCATCCATGGCTCAAGAAATCTTGTATAGAAATTCCTGTAAATCCTGTATAGACTCCCCTACGGAGGACATTCTCATGCAAAAGCTCACACTAAAACTCGCCGTATTTTCACTTCTCTTCGCCATTCTACTCGCGCCGGTCAAAACAAGCACCGCTGCCGATTTCAAACGCGAAGTCATCTATCAAATCATCACCGATCGTTTCTTCGACGGTAACAGCTCAAACAACGACCCGGCGCAGAGCGCTGGTCTATACGACTCAACCAAAACAAACTGGCGCCTTTACTGGGGCGGAGATCTGGCGGGCATTCAGCAGAAGATGTCGTATCTCGCCGGCATGGGCGTGACCGCGATCTGGATTTCACCACCAGTCGACAATCTCAACACCAACATTCCCGACGGCAACGGCAATCCGACCGCTTCATATCACGGTTACCAGGCTCGCGATTTCAAACGCATCGAAGAACACTTCGGCAACGCAAGTAACACCTGGACCGAGTTTGACAATCTCGTCACTGCGGCCCATCAAAACGGAATCAAAGTCATCGTCGATTTTGCGCCTAATCATTCAACCCAAGACAATGCGGGCGAGTTTGGTGCGCTTTACGACAACGGCACATTCCTCGGCAACTTCACCAACGATACGAACGGCTACTTCCATCACAATCCAAACATCTCGGGCGGCGGCTGGGACGATCGTTATCAAGTGCAGTATTACATGCTGTTCGATCTGGCTGACATCAATCAGGAACACGCGACGATGGACGCGTACCTCAAAGCCGCCGCGCAGTTATTTCAACAACACGGCGTCGACGGCTTTCGCATCGATGCGGTCAAACACTTGACCTGGGGCTGGCAGTACAGTCTCGCGAATTCGATCTACACGTATGGCGATAGCTTTCTCTTTGGCGAGTGGTATCAGGGCAACACTTCCGATCCGCTCTATCACGACTCTTACAAGTTTGCGAACAAGAGCGGCATCTCACTGCTCGATTTTCCCCTGAACACCGCGATTCGAAACGTCTTCGGCTCCAACACAAACTTTTCCGATATCGATTCTGTGATCGCGACGGAAGGAAACAACTTCACCTGGAAGGAAGATCTCGTAACGTTCATCGACAATCACGACATGGCGCGATTCCTTTCCATCAACAATAACAACAACCGCCTTCACGAAGCGATGGCGTTTACACTGACCAGCCGCGGCATTCCGTGCATCTACTACGGCACCGAACAATATCTGCACAACGACACAGGTGGCGGCACAGATCCTTACAACCGCCCGATGATGTCAAACTTCAGCACCAGCACCACGGCGTATCAACTCGTCAACAAGCTCTCGACGCTGCGGCGCAATAACACGGCGATTGCGTATGGCTCGATGGGCCAACGCTGGATCAACAACGACGTTTACATTTACGAGCGGAAGTTTTTCGGCAACGTCGTGCTGGTTGCGATCAATAAAAACGAAACGACCAGCTACAACATCAGCGGGCTGAACACGTCGCTTCCGCCGGGCAGTTATTCCGATTATCTGACCAACCTTTTGGGTGGACTCTCGATAGTGGTCAGCGCTGGCTCCGGTGATAACAACCCGGTGACGAGCTTCACTCTTCCCGCGCACACTGTTTCCGTTTGGCAATTCACAGAGGGCGCAGCGGCGCCGCAGATCGGTTCCCTTGGACCAACCAACGGACAATCGGGAGTGAAGGTTGTCATCGCCGGTAAGAACTTCGGCTCGACGACAGGCACCGTCAAGTTCGGCACGACCACAGCCACTGTCAATTCGTGGACGTCGACTCAGATCACCGCCACGACGCCATCGATCACCAACGGCAATTACAACGTCACTGTGACCAACTCGGGCGGGCAAGTCTCCAATGCGATTCAGTACACAGTCTTAACAGCCAAACTGATTCCGATCACGTTCACGGTCAACAATGCGTCGCCGACTCAGGTGGGCGACTACATCTTTCTCACCGGCAATACGGTCGAACTCGGCAATTGGTCAACAACTTGGGATGGCGCCGTTGGCCCGATGCTGACTCCGAATTACCCCAATTGGTTTTTGGTTGCCAGCGTTCCCGCCGGGCAAACGATACAGTTCAAGTTCATAAAGATCGCGGCAAATGGCGCGGTCACGTGGGAAGCCGGGAGCAATCATCAGTACACGGTACCGACTAGCGGCACCGGATTCGTCAACGTGAATTGGCAATACTGAGTTTATTAGCCGCAGATGAACGCGGATGACGCGGATCAGATCCGCGTCATCCGCGTTCATCTGCGGCAAAAATTTGTCTTGACACCTCATTCTAAATCAAATTAAATTCTGTTTGTCTTTGTTGTCCCGACAAAGATCGCGGCTTTCGGGATGCCCTCCCAAAGATCTTCTCAACAGAAGCGCTCGTTAAATCAACTCAATTCGAGGTGTCACTATGTCTTTCCCGCTGCTTTCCGGCCTCCGCTCCAACGACCTGGCCATCGACCTCGGCACCGCCAACACGCTCGTCTACGCGAAAGGCCGCGGCGTTGTGCTCAGCGAACCATCTATCGTCGCCATTAATAAGGTGACAAATAATGTCGAAGCGGTGGGCAAGGACGCAAAGGAGATGCTGGGCCGGACGCCCGGCAACATCGTTGCCATTCGGCCGATGAGAGACGGAGTGATTGCCAATTTCGAAGTCACCGAGAAGATGCTCCAACACTTCATCCGCAAGGCGCACAACGGCCGCACCTGGGTGAGCCCGCGTGTTGTGATCGGAATTCCGAGCGAGATTACGCAGGTCGAGCGGCGGGCGGTCGAGGACTCGGCGTACCGTGCGAAAGCGTCGGAGGTATACCTGGTTGAAGAGGCGGTCGCGGCAGCGATCGGCGCCGGCTTGCCGATCACCGAGCCACAGGGAAACATCGTCGTGGATATCGGCGGCGGCACGACCGATATCGCAGTGATCAGTCTTGGCGGCATCGTCTACGCCCGTGCAGTCCGCACTGCCGGCGACGCGATGGACAACGCTGTTGCCGAGTATGTGAAGCGCAAATACAACCTTTTGATTGGCGAAAGAACGGCGGAAGAGATCAAGATCCAGCTCGGTAGCGCGTTCCCGCTGGACGAGCCACTGTCGATGGAGGTGCGCGGACGCAATCTCGTCGAGGGTATACCGCAAACGATTACAGTGACGGACGAGGAAGTACGACAGGCGCTTGATCCGGCTGTGAGTGCGATTGTTGATGCCGTGCGTGTTGCGCTGGAGCGCACGCCGCCGGAGCTTTCAGCCGATATCATTGACCGTGGCGTGGTGCTGACTGGTGGGGGAGCGTTGCTCTCAAATCTCGACAAGCGCCTGCGTTCGGAAACTGGACTACCTGTGTTTGTTGCTGACGATCCGCTGACTTCGGTGGTGCTTGGCGCCGGCAAGATGCTTTCCGACTTTGCGCTGCTGAAGCGAGTGAAGTGGGAAAACAAGCTACAGTATTAAATCTGCGAGCTCGTGGTTACGGACATGTTCGAATCAGACGAGCAGATGAAGCGCGCTGAGCTGATCGTCATGTTGCTGGCGAAGCTCTACGTGTTGGTCGAGTTGTCGCTCGACGGTTGCCCTGTTTGCCACAAAGCCTTAACTCACGACATTGAGTGTCCGATCGCGCTCGCCTGGTCCCTATTAACCTACGAACAACAGCACGACGCCCGCACCGCCATCCGCGCCCTCGCCCTCAGCATCGGCCACGACGAATCACTAAGCGATCCGCTGGTGCATTAGCGGCCACAAAGAGGCACAAAATCACCAAAAAGGGGACTTTGAAGTGAGCATTTCCCACTGACGGATCAAAGCGTAAAGGATCTGCCTGTTTGCTTGTATTGCACGCTCGCTTCTAAACATGCTTGAGAACGTCAAGATGCTATCAGCCGTGAATACATAAGGACGTTTTACGTATTTTCTTCCTGGTCTTTGGCCCACCGCAAGATCCAATACCCTGGCTTCGTCAGTCGTGAGTTGAAACGCGGAACCAGGTTGAAACCGCTCTGGATTCCATTTAACGGCGTCGTGCAGTGTTCTGATTGGAACATTGTAGAGTTTAGCCAAGTGTCTATCCAGGATTACCATCTGGCCGCGAATCACAAGTATTGAGCTTTCGACAGGGTCCGTTGGAACGTTGTTCAGTTCATGCGTCATTATGAGGTCTCCTCGATGGGGCGCGTTGGTTTGATGATTCTTTGGAGTGAATGAATTTAGGCGCAAATGCGCGCCATACCGTCGGAAGGGCCGCCTGTCGTAACTGGGGAGAAACAACAAGACATTCATAAGCGTTGCGAATTCACTCCCGCAGATCGTTCGAAGGTACGGGCTACCGCCTCAGAACGGTCTTCTCTTTTGAGAGCTACTCTGTCCTCTTTGTTCTACTCACAGTTGAGAATACTCACAGATGAGAGGACTGTCAAGCTATTTTTAGGAATTACTTTTTCTAAGTACTCTGCTATCGCGCTGAGGCGTGGCAAGCTTTTGTCTGGAACGCTTGTAATTGAAACCACCAGGCAGTTTGTCGGGAAGAGTCTCGTTGTCATCGATGAGTATTTCGAGGTGCACTCGCGCTACACGGCCGTACGCCAGCAACATCCAGAGGGACGGTTCACGAACACCCGACTCGTATTCAGAGATTCGGGCCGCGGAGAATGAATGCTCCGCGCCCAGGCGTCGCAACATTTGTGACTGCGACAAGCGCAAGGCGTTTCTAATCTGAAGAAGCTTTCGTGGAAGGTTTTTGGGTCGGAATCTCGGTTTGGCGCCCATCAGCGCCCGATTGTACTCCCAAGTGCGAGTATCGACAAGGAAATTTATGTTCGGCTCGCCTGGCCACGGATTTTCGCGGATTAGTAATTTTTCTGTTTGCGATTAGGCCCTGGTTGTTTTACCATGCACCGTCTTTGACAACTCGGCAACGGCAAAATGCGCGGCTCAACCTCCCACACTAACGAGTGATGAGCATCGCCGTTGAGCATGAAAGGTTCATACTCACGGCGAAAAAGAAAAGCGAACGCAGTCGACTCCCAACTGCGAGTGAGCGCCGGAACGACTTCCTGTCAGGAGGCAACTTCTGATGGGAAACCCGCGGCCGCGGCCGTTACGACTCGCCGAAAAACTCCGTCAAATACGCATCGGCCTTGGACTGTCGCAGACGCAGATGCTCGAGCGTCTCGGCTACAGCGACAGCATGCATTACGGCCGCATCTCCGAGTATGAACAGGACAAACGCGAGCCCAGCCTCATGATCCTGCTCGCCTACGCACGCGCGGCTTCCGTGCATCTCGAAGACATTGTCGATGACGACTTCGAGCTACCGCGCAAACTTCCCGGCAGCGCCATCTACCGCGGCATCACGCGGAAATCTCAGCGAAAATAGCCTCTGAGAAAAATATAGGTCCTACAGGTCCTATAGGACCTATAATCTCGCCGTTACATGCGCAGACTATTCCGACTGTTGTTTCTCATACTGATTGGCCTGGTAGCGGGAATCATCATCTACGAAGGCATCATGTTCGTGCGCGTGTTGCTGCTGCGAAATTCCAATCCATCGTCGACGTCATTAATTGACGCGCGCGCTCGAGAAGCAGAAGCCAACGGTCAGCAGCCGAGACGTGAACAGGTCTGGGTCCCGCTCGAAAAAATCTCACCTAATCTTCAGCGCGCTGTTCTGGCTGGTGAAGACACCAATTTCACCACCCATCACGGCTTCGATTACGAGGCACTCCAGAAGGCATTCGAGCAGGCGCAAAGGGAAACTGCGCGGCAAGCTAAAGCGGAAGGCGAAAACGACGATTGGCTTCCGAGTCTGCCGGAATTCAAACGCGGCGGCTCAACAATCACTCAGCAACTCGCCAAGAATCTTTATCTCACGTCGCAACGCTCGTTGTTACGAAAAGCCCAGGAGGCAGCTGTGACAGTGATGCTGGAGCGCACGCTGACGAAGCGGCGGATACTCGAGATCTATTTGAACGTGATTGAGTGGGGCGATGGGATTTATGGAGCTGAGGCTGCGTCGCAGCATTACTTTCACAAGCCGGCATCGGCGCTCACAGCGAATGAGGCAGCGTTTTTGTCAGCGATGATTCCGAACCCGCGCACTGTTTTCAATCCGCAGGTGAATCCGCGACGCGTGGCGCGCCGGCAACGAATCATCATGCGCGGCATGCCTTACGTGCAACTACCTTAAAACACTACCGGCTTCGTGAGTTGGCTTTTCTTTGTGGGCCAGCGGTGAATGAGTTAATGAAGCGCGCCACGTTTTCGTCTTCTTCTTCCGAGTAAAGAACTCCTGCGAAGAACAGCTCGCGCTCATCGCCGACAACCCTGGTAAAAGCACGCACGCGCAGTGGAACTGAGCATGACGCGAAGTCAAACTCCCTGCCGGTATACCCATTCATCGAAACGTTTTTCTCGCGCTGTCGTTCACACGAAAACTGATCGCCGCGCCGCTCATAACCAGCCTGCACTCCCTTTAGCACGCCTTTAAGAATCATCGCGTCCATTGCCATCTTGTCCGTCTCGCCGTAGGTGGGCGCCTTCAGCCACCAAACCGAATAGATGGCCCAACCTTCTCGCGCAACGTAAAAGCTCATGTCGGCAGGACGGTCGCCGGCGAATATTTGATTCGTAACCTGCTGGCCCTCATCAGGCATCAACACTGAAAAGTTTTGTCCGGGGACTTGAAACGGGCCCCAGTTCTTGGCGTACGTTGTGAGAGATGCCGCAAGAGTCGCTGGATCTGCTCCGCCTCCGCCTGACCGCGGACTGATTCCTGCCGCCATCAAAGTCAGATTCGTCAACTCAGGAACTGGACGATCGGCTCGAGTCTGCGCAACGGGAAAGACTGATTTCAAACTCACAACGGGATTCTTCCGCTCGGCCGCGGCCCTCACGAAATCCCACGGTGCTATCGGATTCTCTTCCTGCCATAGTCCGCGGCGCTCGTTGTGTGCCGCCTGTTCCGACTGTTGATAGACGTCGCAATCCGTCGTGCTCAAACGGCTAACTGCGCCCGGATCAAACCAGGCAACACCGTCGCGAATCATCTGCGCGCCGATGTCTGCGCTGTTCAAGAGAACTCGACCTGCGATACTGCCATCGGCAGAAATACCAGAGTATTCCACCGTCACTGATTTGTCGTAGATGAGATCGGAGAGATGTTTTCTTGCTACGTCGCCGAACGCCTGGTCCAGCTCTGGTGCATCGACGCCGAGCAGCTTTACTCTAACTGGTCGATTGAGATTGAAGATCGTGATGGCGTCGCCGCTTTGAACTTCGATCACCCTTCCAAACAGCGATGCAGCCCTGACCTCGACACAATACAAAACTACGCCACAAAGAAGCACAAAATGCACAAAATGCCTCAAGAATCGATTTGCGCTTTTTGTGCCTCTTTGTGGCATCAAACCGCAAACTCTTTCGCGAGCTTCAACTCCGCTTTGCGCAATTCGAATCGCCCTCGACCCAGATTACCTTCCGAGCTGAGCGCAAGCACGACGAAGTAATCGCGGCTCAACAGTCGCATCAACATCACCGCGCCTTCAAGCGAGATTACGAGCTCACGCAATCCGCCAAGACCCGTATCAATTCCCGCTCGTTGAGCGCTGCGCACGAGCGAAGTAAATTCAGCCGCGGCAACATCGAGGTTTGCTTCCATGCCGGCTTCGCCAAGCACCTTTTCAACCGCGATGCCGTCTGTGCCCATTATGAGCGCACCGAGGCTTCCCTCGGTGCGTTCGACAATAGTGTCAAGCAGTTCCTTGAACATGTGCCCTCCAATTACGGACGTTGACCGCTCAAAGTACCAGGACGCGCCGTCGTTGCTCCGCTCGGACTATTCGGCAACGGAGCACTCAGCAACTGCGGTTGAGTGGGTGTGGTCGTGGGTTGCTGCTGAGGTTGTTGCAACTGAGTCGGAGTCGGCGTGTTTGACGGCGGATTGCCTAGCGGTACTGGCTGAGGAATCGTGATCGATCGCTGACCATTGCTGACTGTTCCCGCCGTCGGCCGGCCCTGGTAATCAGGACGATAGATGTGCGGAGTGATGAAGAACAGGATCTCGCTGTTCTGTCGCGTCGTCAGTTTTCTCTTGAAGAGATTGCCGACGACAGGAAGCGAGGCAAGGCCCGGAGTGCGCTGCTGTGCTTCGCCTTCAGTGTCAGCGAGCACACCGCCCATAACGGTGGTGCCACCGTCCGGAACCAACACTTCCGATTGCATGCGCTGAGTGTCGATACCCGGTACACCACCAACTGCGATACCGGTGTTCAGCGTGTTGTTCTCAATGGTCACACGAAGAACGACAGTTCCTGCATCGGTGATCTGCGGAGTGATTGAAAGACGTAGAGGCACGGATACGAAAGTGGTGGTGACGACCGCTGTTCCACCTGCAGCCTGTGTCGTTTGCACCGGAATCTGCGAACCGCTTTCGATTTGTGCCGGTCTGTTATTTAAAGCTGTCACGCGTGGAGTCGCGATAGTCTTGGCCTGGCCTTTAGATTCGGCTGCCGATATCAACAACCCAATCTGAGCGGTTCCAAACAGGCCGGTCGTAAGTCCGATGATCGTGCTCGGACTTGCGGCTTGAAGAGCTCCGTTTGGCTGAAACGGACCTAAAAACCTCGAAGTTGGGTCGCGAAAAGGATCGAGGGATGTGGACGGAGGCCCCGTGGCCGCTCCACTGCCCGATCCCGATCCGGAGGCAGCAGCGTTTGGTTGTGGAATGCTACTGATTGAGCCGAGTCTCCCGAAGGGCCCCTTCACCGCCGCCGAAATCTGCGCGCCGAGATCGCGACTGAAGTTGCGCTGCGCGATCACGATGCGGGTTTCGATTTCAACTTGCGGTTCGGGCTGGTCCAGGATCGCGACCAACTGGCGAATCGCGTCGATGTTCTCTTTGACGTCGGTGATGATCAGCGTATTGCTGCGACCATCGACTTCGATCGAACCACGTCGCGAGAGTCTTCGTGAAATGATCGGCAACAAACCTTGATCGCCGCCGCCACCCGTCGCATCACCACCGGCGCCACCGCTAAAGCTAAGATTGGTGGAACCGCCGGAGAAGGCGCCCGTCGAACCGGCCGCCTGGGCCAGCGTACCTGAAGCGCGCGCGTAATTGAGCCTGATGAATTCGGTAACGAGTGGTGAAGCATCCAGACGCGAGTCGTTGATCACTTTCTGAGTTTCTGATTCCTTGGCGAGCACGTCGGTCGTCGCTACACGAAGAATGTTTCCGTTGACCTCGATACCCAGGCGATTCGCTCTGAGTATCGCATCGAGGGCTACATTCCACGGCACATCCTGAACATTTACCGTCACTGGAATAGCGCCGACTGAAGCATCGATAACGAAGTTCACGCCATACTGCTCGGTGATGTAATTCAGGATGTCGCGAATGTCAGCATTGACGACGTTCAGGTTTATCGGCTCGCCGACAAAACCTGGTTGACCATACTGACGTCCTTGTTCCGACTGCTTGTCCGTCGAGCGCGACATGCCGACAGGAGGTGTCGGCATCGGCGCCGCCGCGGAACTCTGCTGCGTCGGGCCCTGTTCGTCGTTTGCAATGTTGGGGGCAGCCAAAACGCCTATTGCCGAAAGGCATACAAGCGACAGGACGAGCGTAGTCCTGATGGCTGATCTGACTCGAGGCTGAAAAGACATCGTTCCCTCCTAGGGAGATCCGAACGGCCGTCACGCACTACGCTCGATTGCCAGGGCAACTAAAGCGCGCGCCGCACTGCACGGCTACGTTCTGGTTTTTGTCAAAAGGGCGCCGGTGTCTTCAGAGTCGAAAAACACGAGCGCGTCAACGGTTTGGCCTATAGCCAAACCAAAGATTCATTGCGGGTTGGAAGTCGCGGTCATCGAGTTCACCTGGGTTGTTTGTCGTAAAGGTTTGGACTCGACTGATCGGACGCGACGCCCATCGGTAAATACAGTCTCGCGACGAAACACGAGTTGCTTGTCTTCGATCGCCACCAACTGGCCGTCGTAAAAAGCTTCGCCAGGATAGACGACGTAAGAAAGCTTGATCGGTGTGGCTTCGATGATGGCGGCATAACCTCTCGGCGATCGAGAGATGCCGATAACTTGAATTTCGCTGATCAGCAGCGCGGTGGTGGGTTTGGGCGCCTGCATACGTGCGTTCATCGCGGCGATTTTTTGCGCCTTGTATTGAGCGATGCGGTCCTGGATCGTCGGGATCGCCGCCTGCCCTGCTACGCGTTTTACGACCGGTGGAGGTGGTTCGTATTTTCTGAAAGGATCGCGGCCGCTGTAAACTCGCTTCGTCCCAACCGGCTTCTGTGGCTGAGTTTCCTGGGCCATGACTCCGAGCGCAAAACCGCTGCCGATAACAATCGCTGCGCCGAGCAGAAGAGTTGTAAACCGGAGTCTCGATGTTTCTTTGACTTGCATCATCGTCTTCGCTTTCTGGAGTGAGCTCATTTCGGGGGTTGCTGGGCTGGAACAGCAGGAACGGCAGGAGCGGGCACTGCTCCACCGGCTGCCGGCTTCGCGTTTTGGACCTGGCTTTGCAAGCGCTCCGAAGAAACGTAATACGCTGTCAGATCGAAACGTGCATCGACAGTCTTGTTCGCCGACTGTTTCTCCAACTGCTTTAACTCGAAGTTCGTGACCGAAACTATTCGCTGGTAGTGGGCCAACTGTTCAAAGAACGCTCGCAGATTGTTAAAGCCGCTTGTGACACTCACCTCGATCTTCTTTCCGCTGTAGTTGTCCTGTTGCAGATCTTCCTTCGGATTGAACCGCGTGAGCACCAGACCACTACTGCGAGCGCGATCTTGAATTCCCTGCAAGACATTCGTCAGTTCACGCTGTTCGGGCAGGAGTGCCTTCAACTCCGCGTACTCTTCTTCACGCGCTTTGTACGCTGCTTTGAAGTTGTTGAGGTTCTGCTGAACGATTTGCGCCTGCGCGTTAAGTGGTCGCAACCTGGCGATCTCGTCTTCCATGGTCTTCGTTTCTTTGCGCGTGCCGCTGGTCACGAAATACCAGAAGCCTGCATACATGACGCCGCCAAGCGCCAAAAACGCGACCAGCCGCAGGTACCATGGAAGGGTTGGGAGTTTGCCGAATTTCATCGCTTTATCCTTTAGCTCGAGTCTCCACGAAGCGAATCGGTGGAGCTCACTTTTTCAGTGCGACCTGGTTCGCAGGGGTGGCCGTTGACTGTGATTGCGATTGAGTCTTTGAGTTGCCGAAGCTTGCTTTCACTGTAAAGACAACCACCTCGGGCTTGTAAGCGTTTGCGTCGTTGGCAGCCGTCGCAGGGCTTCCTGCCGCTGGCGCCGGCACTTTGGCCGCTTCCCGTTGCGTCTCGATGTTGAGGTTGCTGAATAGACCGTTGGAGAACTCGAGGCTCTGTCCAAACTTTGTTACTGAATACTCGTTTGGTGATTCACCTTTGATCGTGATCTCACCATCCTTGTTTTCAATACTCGTCAGATACAGACCAGGAACGGCATCAAAGCGCGCTTTGATCTCTTGCAATACCGCACTCGGACCTTGCTGCGACTCACGAAGCTTCTTGATGGCGTCGATGCGAGCCTGAACCTCTTTCGACTTCTTCTCCAGTTCCATCTGCTCTTTCTGAATCACCAGCATCTGCTGATTAAGGCGTTTCTGATTATCGAGCTCTTTCTGCGCCGCCGTGCGGGCCATGTTGGAACTCACATAGTCGTAACCCATTGCCAGCACAACCAACCCAAAAACCGTCAGCGCGAGCAGCAACGTCTGCATTCGCGGACTGGTGACTTTGTCTTCAACAAGCGCGACTCCCTGAGGCCGATCCGTAACTGACTCGAGCAGGTTTATCTTAATCATGCCTCAACTCCTCTCAGGGCAAGACCAACGGCAACCGCCATTTCCGGCACTATCTCTCGCATGTAGTCGGGATCGAACTTCCGTGCATCGACTTCAATCTGCCGGAAGGGATCAAAGACCTCGACTGGAATCTCAAAACGCTTGGCCAAAAAGTCAGGCAGACCAGGCAACTTCGATCCGCCACCGGCAAGCAATATCTTTTGAATCGCCGCCTCATTCTCCTGCGCCGTCGCGCGATAGAAATCGAAAGTCTTCTTTACTTCGAGCGCGAGATTCTCGGAAACAGTTTCAATAATCGGTTGAATCGGTCTGGGCTCGACACCGTCAGGTATCGCCATGCCACGCTTCACCGCTTCTGCCTGCTCGAAACTCACGCCGAGTTCCCTTTGCAGCAAACTGGTGTATTGACTGCCACCAACTGAAGCGTCTCTCGCGAAGACTGAACGCGTGCCGTTGAGGATGTTGATATTCATCGTCGCAGCACCGATGTTCAGCAAGGCAACGACCTCGCTAGCCCGCGGCTGGTAGTTGGCCTCGTAACAATTCTGTAGCGCGAAGGCGTCGACGTCGATGATCACCGGCTGCTTGCCGGCGAGCTGAATTGCCTGCTTCACGTTGGCGATCTTGTCGCTCTTGCACGCGGCCATCAGTACGTGCAGCGACTCTGACGACTTGCTCGTCAGCTCGTAGTCGAGGTTTACGTCTGCGATGTCGAAAGGAATGTGCTCTTCAGCATGCCAACTGAACGACTCCTGCAATTCCTCGTCGCTCATCTGCGGCAGGACGATGTTCTTCACGATCACTGAGTGACCGCTGACGCCGGCAGCGACGCGCGTGGTGCGAATCTGGTGCTCGTTGAAGATGTGAGAGATCACGTTGGAGACGTTGTTGAGCTCCATGATCTGGCCATCGACGATCGTGTCGGTTTGCAGGTTCTCGAATCCGAGATTGAGGAGTTGTAAACCGGATCCTTTTTTACTGAGCTCAACTGCTTTGACTGAGCTCGAGCCGATGTCGAGACCGACGAGGTTCTTTTTTCCCGAGGCTTTTTTAAACATGTCTAGTTATTCCTCACAACGGTAGCTCGCACTCTGTTTTGCTGGCGCAGCCGGGCACGTGCCTTTCGCGCTCGTGACAGTTGGCGTTTGAACATTTTGGAGGTCAGAGAATCAGGTGTTTGTTTTAAGGTAGCCATTTGTTTATTAGCAGAATTGTTTGACATGACACCGGAGTACGCAGGCAGGGTCCCGACGGGTGTCAACGGAGAACTGTTGGAGAATTCTGCGGCAGGGATGAAGCTCATTCGGAAACCCAGCCAAGTTGGTTCAGTGCCAACTTCCGTAGGCTTTGCGACCTCCGCTCACGCGAAGTGTGCCTTTATCGTGCTCCAAAAGATTCGCGGGACTAACCTCTGTTGAACAGGTGGGCACCCGGAGAAACGGCATTTTGCCGTCACACCTGTGTGAGAGTACCTTAATGGGCCAAACAATGTCAACCGCTATTTTTCAGCGTTTAACTCTAGGTATATCTTCGGTTAGGTCGTCAAAGACCTTGGAATCACGGATGATTTCTGGAACAAATCGGCCAGCATTCCAGTTTGGCTTAGTCTCTTAGTCTCTTAGTCTAGCTTTGCCCAAAAAGTGGTTCAAGGCGCTTCTTCTCTGTGCCTCTGTGTCTCTGTGGTTAACTATTGCTCAGGAAAAACGAACCACAGAGACACAGAGGCACAGAGGCACAGAGAAGAGGGTTCAGCAAGAGACTTTTCGGGCAAAGCCGCCTAGTCTTTGATCTTCACGGTTTTCGCCGGGATTCCGACGACGATATGGTTGGGTTCGACGTCGCGTGTGACCACCGCGCCAGTGCCGATCATTGCCCGATCTCCGATTTGTGTGCCTGCAAGCACTGTCGCGTGGTAAGTGATGCGAACGTCGTTGCCGATGCGTGTGCGCGGTGTGTTGACCTTGTGAATGTCGTAGATGTCGTGGTTATGCGAGTAGATGTTTACGTAATCCGAGATCGAGACGTTGTCGCCGATATCGATGCCGCCGCGATCGTCGAGCAGCACGTAACGATGCACGACCACGTTCTTTCCAAACGATAGGTTGTAGCCAAACGACCACTCGACAAACTGCCAGCACTTGAAGTTCTCGCCCACACTGCGAAAGATCAGCGGCGCCAGCATGCGGCGAAAAGGATGCGCGAGCAGCGAGTTTTGACCGAGCGGCGAACGATCAAACATCTGCCACAACCAGATCATCGGCTTGCGTTCGCTGTAAAGTTTGGCGTCGATGTCGACGTAGTGTTCCGGCTCGGTAGTGATGTTGCGTGGATCGAATGAGTGAAGCGCAGCGCGCGCGGGCTGGCTGAGGTTGTCTCTGTCAGGTCGAGTGATGCCGAAGTAGATTTCAAACAGAGTGTCGCGGACTACATCGTTCGGATCTCTTTTTCCGTCTGTCAGGGATTTTTCTAACTCGGTCAGAAAACCGTCGTAGTCCTGTTCTGCCAGGGCCTCTGCGGACAAATCACGATAGGTCATAGGTTCGTATCCAAGCGCGCCAAAGTAACACAGTATAGTTTTCCCGCAAAGGCGCAAAGGCGCAAAGAGGCCAGTTTGATATCGAATCGGTTTTCTTTGCGTCTTTGCGCCTTTGCGGGAGAAAAGATAGCATTCGCGAGATGAAGTTTCTTCGCCCCCTACTCGCCTTAACCGTCCTTGTAATCCTGCTTGGCGTTGCGTGGCTGTGGTGGAGTTTTCCCTCACGAGTCGACATGGCCGACTATGCACCCGCTGACTCACTCGTCTACGTCGAGTTAAACGATCTCACCAGCGTCGCCCAGGCGATCCAAAATAGTGAAATCTGGCAGACAGCAGCCCCCATCGTGCACAGCAAACGTGCTCAGCCGAGCCGGCTGATGACCGCTGCCGCACGCGCGGGCATTGGACCACTCGAATCAGTGCTCTTCGCCCGGTCGCAAATGGCATTAGTCATGATCGGGATGAACACTTCAGAGCAGAACGACGCACTGAAAGTCCGACCCGAGTTCGCGATCATCGTTGAAACTCATACTTCGAAATGGCGCACGAAGCCGGCCGTAGTCGCAGCGGTGAAGCACCTCGCAAACTTCGTCTATGGAGCCTCGAATTGTAGTGAACGAAGTGGCGATGCGGATTACGTTGAATGCACCATTGCGGGCGCCGAACGCAAGATTGTCGGCGCGGTTGACGGGACCGTGGTTATCATTGGCAATTCCGATAATGCAGTCAGAAGCTGTTTAGACGTGCGACGTGGCGTGCGGCCGAGTATTCGCACCGACCCGGAGTTGGTGAGAGTGCGATCGAGCGCTACGTCAGACAAGACACTCGGGTTTGGTTATATCTCACCAGCAAACTCGGCCAGACTCTTTTCGTGGGCGGCACCGTTGTGGATGGGCCAGGCGCCCGGCGATCAGCAACTTGAACAGTTGCTGGCATTGAGTGCGGGCAAGGTTCTGCGCGGTGTGGCGTGGACCGCCAACTCATCAGCCAGCGGAATCGAAGATCGTTTTCTCTTTTCGCTGGAACCGGGAGTCGTTTCACGTCTGCAACCTGCGTTTGAAACGGTTAAGCCTGACGAGAATTTTTGGAAACTGGTGCCGGAAGGTTTTCAGTCGCTCACGATCTATCGCAACAAGACGCCGGCGGTGGCCTGGAGTTCGCTCGATTCGGCAGTCGCCTTCAAGCTTGACGCTTTACCGGCCGTTTTGTTTGGCTCACTGCTGCAATCGAGTCTGGCAGTCTATGGGATCAGTAATCCAAAGCAGGCGCTCACAACACTCAGTCCGCCTTTGTTAACGTTGAAACCCTCGCAAGGCGCAGAAGGATCGATTCTAGTCGCTCGCGTGAGTGATGAAGCAGCACTGCGGCGATCGCTGACGCAAGAGATCTTTAAAGGCGAGCGTGGTGAGATCCTCGAAGGGCTCGAATCCAATCCCGATCCGCGGAAAGAATTCGCGGCTATTCTTGCAGATGGTTACGTGTTGCTCGGAAAGACTGAGAACATGCGTGCGGGCCTCGAAGCACTGCGCAAGAGTGGGGCTGGCGAACGGAGAGATCTGAAGCAGTCAGCGCAGGAGAGCTCTGCGCCGATTGTCACTTTCACAAACGACGAAGCGCGAGTAAACAACTTCATCACGACACTGTTGCAACTTCAAGGCAGACGACTCTCGAGCGAAGAGATTGCGGGGCTACAGGAGTCTGTTAGTCGCTCGAGTTTTTCTTCCACTGAAACCCGATTGAATGCTTACGGAATTGAGCGCACAACTCGCTCGGCTTTTGGCCAGTTCGGCACTTTCGTTTCCCTGCTCCAAACTGGTAGCTCCGCTCGTTAGTCTCATGGCGAACTCTCTTCTATTAGGCACGCGCAATCCCGGAAAAGTCAGAGAGATCGCGAGCATACTTTACGACACGGGTTGGTCCTTTTGCTCGCTACAGGAATTCGAGAACGTTTCGGCGGCTGAAGAAAACGGCGACACGTATGCTGAGAACGCGATCGCAAAGGCAAGATTCTACGCAATGGCAACCGGCTTGTGGGCTTTGGCTGACGATTCAGGACTCGAAGTCGAAGCATTGGCAGGCGCACCGGGTGTCTTCTCAGCACGTTACGCCGGCCACAACGCGTCAGACGCGGATCGACGTCAGTTGCTACTTTCCGAGCTCGCCAGTGATTTGAACCGCCGCGCGCGTTTTGTATCCGTCGCCGCAATCGCAGACTCTGAAGGCCGTGTTCTCAACGTATCGGAGGGCATCTGCGAAGGAACAATCACCTTCGCACCACGCGGTCAGGGCGGCTTCGGCTACGACCCACTCTTCATCCCCGACGGCTACAAGCAAACCTTCGCCGAACTTCCCGAAACCATCAAAAACCGCATCAGCCACCGCGCCCGCGCTTTAATCAGCGCCAGAGACTTCCTCTTATCAAGTAAGTCCATCGCTTGACCATCTCATACATCATTCTTAGAATGCCTCAACCTTCGGGGCGTAGCACAGCTTGGTAGTGCGCTCGGTTTGGGACCGAGAGGTCGGAGGTTCGAATCCTCTCGCCCCGACCAATAGTTTCAATAGTTTACGGCTGCCAGCATTGGCGGCCGTATCTCATTTGTGGCCAATTTGTGGACAAAATTAATTGGTCGTACGTCACGTTGAAGCTGAACGGCGCGAATGTAGCGCATGGTTGTTTTCAAATCCTTGTGCCCCATCAGCGACATTATCGTTAGTGCCTCATAGCGAGCGAGGGCCAAACGAGTGCAGAAGGTGGCGCGTAGATCGTGCCACCAAAGGTTCTTAATCCCGGCAATGCGGCAAGCTGTGTGAAATGAACGTTTGATGTCATAGAACGGCTTATCCGTGTCTGGATTTGTGAAGACATAATCCTCAGCATCTTTTCCGTGACAAGCCTTCTTCAGAATCTCGCGTACTTCCGGATTCAAAACGTCCAGCGGAATTTCGCGATTCTTCCTTCCCTTCGTGCGAGTCGCAATAACAACGTTGCGAGAAAAATCAACCTGGCCTCGCCTCAAGTTAAGCTGCTCACGTTTCCGTAAGCCTAGACCTAACGCAACAATAACCAGCGGTCGCAAGTGAGCGCGTTTGCCTTCCATTACGTTCAAGAGCAAAGGTTCTTCCTCGGGTAAAAGGTAGCGATAACGCTCATTGTCCAATTTGAACTTTCGGACTCGACTGCATGGGTTCGTCTCCGCATTCTTGAATTCAATCGCGAGATTGAAAACACGGCTTAGCATTTCAAACTCTCGATTCACAGAAGCTTCGGCACGAGCTCTTCCATACTTGGTCGGCGTTTTTATTCGTTCATGCTTGAACTTCTCAACTAAGAGCGGCGTGATCTCGCATAACGATTTGCCTTTGAAATAATCCTTTAGCACTTCGCTGTAGCACTGATCGCCCTTCCACGAACGCTTGTTTGCAATGGCCCACGGCATATAAATTTCGTCGATAAACTTCGCGAGCTTCATAGTGCCGGAATGAACAAGGCCAAAGCGGCCCTCAAAGATCTCCTGCTTGATCTTACTCTCCGCTTGTTCTGCTTGCTTCTTCGTCCGCGCCTCGGGAAGTGCTCCTCGGTAACGGACGCCACGCACTCGAAAGTAGTAATGCCAGTGCGCGCCCTTTCCTCGTTTGTAAACTGACATGGTGTTCTCCTTGAGCGTTGCAGCCACCAAGAGAACGCGGCGGATGGTAGCAGCATCGATCCTTCAAGTCGTCAGTTTTTTCGTCTGGTCCACTCGAGGATTTCTTCGAGATCGAAACGGAGAATGTTTGACCCGGGTGGCTTACGGTAAGGGATGCGGTTCTGCGCAACCATCTCATAGATCGTGCGCGGTTTGACCTTCAGCAGTTCGGCCACTTCGGCGACCTTCAGAAACCGGGGAGAGTACGGTCGGACTTAGCTTGTTTCCGATGAGCACGTAGACAAATCGCGTTTCCTCTTGATCCAAGAGACAGCGCGTACGTTTGTATTTTACGAGCGCTTTACCTTGCGGCAGAGGTTGGAAGTGATAACCGCTGATCAATCTATTGGACCGATCCGAATAGCCTACAGGCAATGTCGTACCCTTGACGTCTTATTCGGCAGTCAACGCTATCGGGTATGCATCACGGACAAAGAATCACGCGCTGTGGCTTACGGTCGTCCGAATGGTGCCCTGCGCAAGCGTCTTAACTGCGCAAGCGTCTTAACTTGCCCCAACGGTGATTCGGGCATACCCTAACGTTCTACGCGCAATCTGATGATGTGATAACGCACGGCGCAAAAAGACGATAGTCAACATCCAATAATCTGCTTCATGAAACGTTTGGACCCAACGAAGCTGGACCTATCTCACCTTCATATCGGAGAGAGGAATCGTATTCGACAAGGCAACCTCACCGCGGATGAACTGGCAAAGCTAATTGACGGAGAGAATCCATGGCAGAAATGGGGCCAACATGGCACTTCATCGAGAGAAAGCGAAATACACGAAGAGCATATGGACCAGAAGGTAAAGAACTGCCGCGCATACTACGTATTTCTCGACGTGGTGCAATTCAGTAAGAGGACTCCAGAGGCTCAGTCACAGATTGTACAGGAGCTCAATAAGATAGTGCTCGGCGCCCTTCAAGCGAAAGATCTTAAACCAGACGTGGACTGTCTGCTGCTGCCCACGGGCGATGGAATGTGCATTGCGCTGATGGGTGAAGTATTCGACTTGCATCTGAAATTGGCACTTTACCTTTTGGAGAACATCGAAACCTATAACATCGCAGCTGAAGACGTTCCCCTGCCTACAAGACGCAGATTTGAAGTGAGAATAGGTATCAATGAGGGAACGGATATTCTAGTTACCGATATACGAGGAAATCGCAATCTCGCAGGTGCTGCAATAAACCAAGCCTTTCGCATAATGGATGTTGCGGACGGGAGCCAAATAGTTGTTAGCCAGGCAGTGTATGGGAATCTTCACCTATTCGAAGACTATCTCAACAAATTTCGTCACTTTGAGGCGGAGATTAAGCACAATGAGAAGATTCCAGTTTACCAGTTTATAGCGATGAACCATCGTGGGCTGAACGTTCAAGTTCCGAGCAAATTTAGCACACCGCATAGAGTGATAGAGCAACCTGCACAACTTGGTGTACCGAAGGTCGGCGCGGCAAGTAACTTGCGATTGGTGTACGAACCTGAGGAGGGACATCCCTTTGTGCAATCCTATCCGGGCGGGCCAACCGTTTACAGGATAGGAGTAATAAGTGACCGTGAGGTTGAAAGGGCGACTCTAGTAGCGAATGAAGTGACGTTAGATGGCGTTCTCCATTCAAACGTTCATTTAAGACCGATGCACGATAGAGACGAACGCGGTACAAAGCGCGTCAGGTTAAGCGCTTCGAAAATGGAGTATTGGGACATTGTTTCCCAAGATGCTCAGGGAGTCTATTTGACTCATATAGAACCGATCGGAATTACGGCGTTTGGCATCGGGATGAACAAGTTTGAATTAATGGCAAGCAGTGGAGACGCTCCGCCGGTTACAAAAATCGTGACTATGGAAGTAGGGAAAGATAATACTGTCTCGTCATTCAGAATCCGTGACGGAAGAATTAGCGGCTCCCCTGAAAAGCGAAAAGCGCCCGTCCGTCTAGTTGGAACTAGCGCCGACTTCACGGAAAGACAAGATATTACATACAGACGCAAAGTGAGATGCGAGCTACAAAATATTTCTGGACAACTTATTAGGGTTCGTGCATTGGCATGGATTTCCGGCGCCAAGGGCATCCAGGCAAGAGTTGTAGCTGGTACGCTTCAAAGAAAGACGAGTGAAGGTAAATGGGACCCTAACCCAGATGGCTTACAAGAGCTACTCGTCTTGCCGTCTGAATACTTCAGAATGTGGATAGCTTTATCGAATGAACAAATGACGTTAGAGCAGATTCAAGGCTTGCTTCAAGAGAAAAGCCTGGGGACCGTAGTGCTTCTCATAGCTGGCCGAGAGGTTAAAGTGGAGATTTAGTCATGCCGGCTTGGACTCCAAAAGTTTTAGGTCAGGCACTTCCATACAACCTAAAGCCCAAGAAGAATGGGCGTCGTGAAGAGCACTTGTAACCCTCCCTTAAAACACCGCCATTGAAAACTCGAGATTCCCCAAAATTTGTGGCCAATTTGTGGACAGAATTCTCAGCACAGCGCCGATATGCGATGATAACGAATGGGAAAGAACCGCAAAACCCTAATAAACTCGTGGTGGCTGCAACTTTCGAAATGGCAAAAACTTAGCTTTTTGCCGAACCTGTGATTTGGAACCGAGAGGTCGGAGGTTCGAATCCTCTCGCCCCGACCATTCAAAGTAATATTTTACGGCCGCCATCACTGGCGGCCGTATTTCATTTTCAAATCCTGATCCGCCGGTTTGCCAAATTGATGCGGGATAGCTGGTTTGCTAACGTCGTCGTCATGTCCGAGCGTTCCACCGAGCAGATACGCGAATTACTCGACACCCTTTATCGCGTGGATTCGGGACGAATCCTGGCAACTCTGATCCGCTTGCTCGGCGATTTTGATCTTGCCGAGGAGGCGATGCACGAAGCCTTTGCGACGGCGCTGAGCCTGTGGCCGAGGAGTGGAATACCCGGCAACCCGCGACCATGGTTGATTTCGACGGCGCGATTCAAAGCCATTGATACTCTGCGTCGACGGGCGAGATTCGATGCGTCTCAAGACGAGCTCGTGCGATATCTCGAAGCGCAGTTGAGTTCGGCGGAAAAGTTCAATGAAGAGCACAGCCTTGAGGATGGCCTTGAAGATGACCGCCTGCGTCTGATTTTTACATGCTGTCACCCATCTCTTGCGTCGGAAGCGCGCATTGCTCTCACCTTGCGTGAGGTGTGCGGGCTGACAACCGAAGAGATAGCAAAGGCCTTCCTCATCACTCCGCGTACGCTGGCCCAGCGCATTGTGCGCGCAAAGGCAAAGATTCGAGAGACACCGATTCCGTACGAGGTGCCGACGCCGCAGGAATTGCCGGAGCGACTGGGTGCGGTGCTTCAGGTCATCTATCTCGTCTTTAACGAGGGTTATTCGGCTGCGGCGGGAGCGGAGGTAACGCGGGCCGATCTCACCGGCGAGGCGATTCGACTGGGCCGGTTGCTGACCGAACTCCAACCAGATCCGGAAGTCATCGGACTGCTTTCCCTGATGTTGCTACAGGAATCTCGTCACGCCGCAAGAACCTCTCCGACCGGAAAGCTGATTTTGCTGGAGAACCAGGATCGCTCGCTCTGGAACCGGGAGCAGATCGCGGAGGGAGTGGCATTGGTGGAGAAAGCTCTGAAGTCCCACCGCTTCGGCTCCTACACACTGCAGGCTGCGATTGCGGCCGTTCATGCGGAGGCGGAATCGACCGCTGCGACCGACTGGCGCCAGATTGTTGCGCTTTACGACCGATTGCTACGAATTCACCCTTCGCCAGTTGTACAGCTAAATCGTGCCGTGGCAATTGCAATGCGCGATGGTCCAGAAGCCGGTCTGACGCTTATCGACGCGGTGTTGGAACATGGCGAATTGGCAAATTATTACCTCGCGCATTCAGCCCGTGCGGATATGTATCGCAGGCTCGGCAGGACAGCTGAGGCGCGGTCCTCTTATGAGAAAGCTCTGGCGCTGACCCAACAGGAACCGGAGCGGCAATTCCTGCAGGAGCGGATTCGCCAAATTGAATTAGTTGAAATAAAAATTTTTTCTTGAATAGCTGTCGATTTTCCGTCTCCCCAACGACTATAGGACAAAGGAACGATGAGCTACGCTTCCTGAGTGAACAGGAAACGAGTCATCGGAAACAAACCACAGAAAACAAGGAGAAAAGTAATGCCACAGTATCTGGTTGCTAACTACCTCCCCGACGACTTCGACCCGTCCACTGTAACCGAAGCGATGATCGAAGAGATCCACGCGCTCAACCGCGAAATGATTGCTGCGGGCGTGAGGAAGTTCGCCTGCGGCATTTCCCCGGCCGCCAACGCCAAGACGGTGCGGAAGCAGTCCGACGGCACGGTGCTCGTCACCGACGGGCCGTACCTGGAGACCAAGGAGCACATAGGCGGTTTTTGGATACTGGAAGCCGCCGATATGGACGAGGTACTCGCGTGGGCGCGCAAGGGTGCCATCTCATGCGATGCGGTGGGCGAGGTGCGCGAGCTTCTTTTCTACCCGGCTCCGAATGCAGCAACGGAATAGACCGCAAATGAGAAAAATCAGATAGGACTCGAAGGAACGACATCATGAGAAAAATTACCGTACTTGAACACATTACCCTTGATGGCGTCATACAAGCAGGCGGCGGGCCGGACGAGGATACGAGCGACGGTTTTGCGTATGGCGGATGGGCAGCGGCCTTTGACGACGAGGCGATTGGAACGGCCGTGAAAAAGATGTTGGATATGCCGGTCGACCTGTTATTAGGGCGCAAGACTTTTGATATTTGGGCAGCGTACTGGCCGCAACACGGGGACATTTGGCCCGGCGTCAACACGGCCACTAAATACGTCGCCTCGAACACTGTGACTTCTTCCGAATGGCAACCCTCGGTGTTTTTAAACGGGGATGTTGCGAAAAAAGTCGCGGAGCTCAAGCAAGGGGAAGGACCCGATCTGCACATTTGGGGAAGCGGTAATCTGCTCCAGACGCTTATGAAGCATGATCTGGTCGATAATTTCTGGTTGATGATCTATCCGATCACCTTGGGCGAGGGAAAACGTTTGTTTGCCGAGGGAACGATCCCGGCCGCGTTCAAAGTGACGGAAAGCATTGTCGGTTCGAGTGGCGTCATTATCGCGAATTACGAACGTGCCGGCGCAGTTCAAACCGGAACACTCGCGCAATAACAACTTGGAATCGCTGTCGATTTTCTCTGGGCGCGCGACGACTACAGGATCCACCGCGCAAGGCCTCAAAGTCTCAAAAGCGTTGGACCAGGAAAGAAGTCAGGACAATTCAAATGAGGAAGCTAATCTTCGCAATCAACACTACGCTGGATGGTTGCGTCGACCACACCAAGCAAGTTGCTGATGACGAGACACACGAATATTTTACGGATCTCCTGCGTGAGGTTGACCTGCTAGTCTTTGGGCGTATCACCTACCAATTGATGGTCCCTTTTTGGCCTGAAGTCGCAAAAAGCCAGTCGATGACAAAAGCATCGAACGAATTTGCTCGAACATTTGACTCCATCAACAAAATTGTTTTCTCACGATCACTAGACAGCGCTGAAGATAAAAATACGAGAATTGTTCGTACGAACCTTCACGACGAAATGCTTAAATTGAAACAAGAAGAAGGCAAGAATATTTTAGTGGGTGGTGTAAGTGTTCCTTCACAACTCATCGAGCTTGGTCTGGTGGATGAATATCGTTTCGTTGTTGGACCAATCGTCGCGGGGGAAGGGAGACGGTTGCTGGAAGGTGTTAGCCTGCGGGAGAGATTGCAATTAAGACTTGTTGAGTCAAAGATTTTTAAATCAGGATGTGTCGCACTTCGTTACTTGAAACAGTGACAGAAAAATCTGCGAGCTGTGCTGCTGGCTACCACCAAGGAGACGAACAATGAAATACATCTGTTTGGGATACATCGAGCCAGGAAAATTCGAAAGGATGACCGAGGATGAGCGACACGCAATATTTGACGAATGCTTTGAGTACAACGACCATCTGCGCGCCAACGGACATCTTGTTGCCGAAGTACCTCTTCAGCCTCCGGAGACCGCGTTGACCCTGTACTGGAAAAACGGCAAAGTCGCGACCACCGACGGCCCCTATGCGGAAACCAAGGAACAGCTCGGCGGCATTCAGATCTTTGAGGCGCGAGACCTCAATCATGCCGTTCAGCTTATCTCACAGCTTCCAGGCTTTAAGTATGGACTCGGACCGGTTGAGATACGTCCGGTTGCCGATTTGAGCGAAATGATGAAGGAGAGCGAGCAGCGGCGGCGAAAGGATACTTCGCGATGAGGCCGTCCAACGAGATTCCAGATCACATTTTGTGATCGGTTGGGTCTCCTTACGAGGAACGCAGCGCCACCTGATCTTCCGAGTTAATACCCAGCACTCGAATAGTAGTCCTGCCAGTGGCTGTCTTCCCGACTAGATAGAGCCCTGCCAGTGAAAATGGTCTTCCCACGCATGCCGTCGCGGATGAAACAACTCAGTAATCACATTTGTCTCGGGATCGAACCCGGTGAGATTTGTTCCTTTGTGAAGATTGCAATCGATGCAGGCAAGGGCGAGATTTTCGACATCGTCACTGCCGCTGTGAATTTTGGAATGATGTGTTCAACGTGGAGCGCGGCGAGTGGCGAATCATCCTGATGCGGATGACACTATTCGCAAGCGTTTTGAGCACGCTGGCGGACTGAGCCCTGATCTGTGCACTGATCATCTACGACGTGAGTTGGCGATCTGCTGCGCTTGTCGTTTGAGAATGGCGACGAACTTGTTCGCCCGCACGTAACCCGCGTATTCGGCCCGTTCGTCTTCCTTGAGCTCGCCTTCCGTCGATTTTCGGGCGAGTTCTTCGATACGAGCTTGCAGGTCAGGATCGGCTTGAAAACCGATTACGGCGTCAGCCTTTCCCGGCAAGACAATTTCCAGCATCGGCCGGACGCCGCGATCAAATGCCAGACTCTCTGAGGTCGTTGCCATGCGCCAAACCTATCACTCCGATCGGAGTTTTGACAATGATTGGGTTGAATCCAGAAGTGATGTGCCGAACCATCTGCACTAGAATCGCGAAACGATGAACAGGCTGCCACCGATCGCAACCAAGTCCTCGAGCAAAGCAACGTTGAAATCTGGCTGGCGTAGGGACCTTACGAGCCGAGCGCGGGCGTGAAAGCCGGCGAAACAACCAACGATTCCGCCGATCAGTCCCAGCCCAGCACCAACGAAAGCCGACTGTCCACCGCCATGAGAAACGCATGCGCCCGTTAAGCCACCTGTCACGATGCGGCCGATAAGTCCGAGAGGAGCAGTGCGGTTTGGAGTATTCGGCAGCTTATCAAAAATAATTTCTGTGATGGCCAACAGGCTCAGAATTATTACGGCAGGAAGCGAGCCGATGAGAGACAGTGGCCGCGCAAGTTTGAGCCAACCCATGTGCACGGCCCAAGCGACCGCCGCCGGAGGCGTAAGCGAGCGCAACCCGGCGAAGAGTCCAATTAGAAATGCGAATAACAGCGTCATCTCTTACCCAACATATATCTTAAATCCAGTGATCGCAAAGAAGACGTTCGTGTGAGTCAAATCAATTGGTGACAAACGAAAACTTTTGCGCTAGGTTGCTGATCACCCACCTGATCAAAAAAAGAAGTGCGATAGGCCGTGTGTACCAGCCAGCATTAAGTTCAACCCCTCAGAGGTGTTGAGATCCGCAAGCCCCTAGGGTGCGAAGTTAGCGAATCGCTACTTAGGCCACTGGCTCTTGTCTCGGCGCTTAGAAGTCAACCCGCTGTTGACGTACACACGCCGATGTAGTTCGGAAAGGGACATTAAACAATGCGAGTGCCGAATTGGGTCACTCCTCGACATTCTCACACTATTGGGCGTTTGGATCGACGGTGATAGACTGAGAGGCAGCATGGCAACGCTGGAGCAAATCATAGAAGAAGTGAAAAAACTTCCGACCGAGGAGAAGCTTCGTTTACGAGCAGCGCTTGAGCAGCTTACCGGCAACGGCGACGAACTATCACCGTATCGAACTCGCGAAGATGAGAGAGCGTGGCTGGAAGCGCATGGGGATGAATTCCTTGATCAGTGGGTAGTGCTTGAGGCAGATCAATTGGTGGCGCACGGCACGGACGCTCGCATTGTGTACAACGAAGCTCGAGCTAAAGGCATAGGCACGCCTTACCTGGTCCATGTTACTCAAAAGGCTGATCCTTACGTCGGCGGATGGTGAGCTCGGTGCAGCTACTCGAATTTGAAACTCTTCACAATTATGGCAGAGAGAAGGATCGCATCGAGGTGCCGGTAACACTTCGCTTTGGCGAAGAAAGCGTGAGCTTTCCCGCCCAACTCGACACCGGCGCTACTTATTGTGTCTTTGAGCGCAGCTACGCAGAAATTTTGGGCTTATCTGTCGAATCGGGCACGCCTCTTCGTTTCACCACCGCCATGGGCAGCTTTGAAGCTTACGGCCACACGCTAAGCTTGGAGACGCTGGGTTACTCGTTCGACTCAACAGTTTACTTTGCAACGCATGAGGGGTTCAGGCGCAATGTTCTAGGCAGACGCGGCTGGATCGATCACCTTCGGCTCGGCCTCATCGAGTACGAAAGCAAACTCTATCTGAACCGGTCTGACGAATAAGCGCACGGCCCACGCGACCGCCGCAGGAGGCGTAAGCGAGCGCAACCCGGCGAAGAGTCCAATTAGAAATGCGAATAACAGCGTCATCTATTTGCCCAACCTGTGTTTGAAACCTACTCAGCGATCTCGATTATATAGACCTTAGATCCAGTGATCGCAAAGAAGGCGCTCGTGTGAGTCAAATCGATTGGTGACAAACGAAAACTTATGCGCTAGGTTGCTGATTACTCACCTGATCCAAAAAGAAGCGGGCCGACTTGTGCTACCAACACAAATCGACCCTAGATCCTCAACCTTCTAGAGAAAGGATAAGGACCATGGCAAAACATGGTAGCGCATCACCGCGCAAACAAAAATCTCGCACACTCGACGCTGATCTAAAACGACGCGCTCGAAAACTCGCAACCGACAGCAGAGTCGATCCAAGAACACGCTCACTGATCCGTTATGGATTGGAGATCAAAGACCAATACCTTGAGCAAATAGTGAATCGTGTTGAGGCCGGCGAAATGAGCATCGACCACATCGACTTTGATAGTGATTAAGAATTCTTCGCGCCGCACCGTGTCTCTGCGGCGCATAACCGCCGAGACGCGGCGGCCGTTGGGTCGACGATCAGGTTTCATCTGCATCACAGCCCGCCATGGAGATTTTGTTATGGAAAGCTTCGACCGGTTCCAGCTTGCCGGCCTGCCTTAATCTGCCTGAAGAACGAAACTAAGACCGTCACCTGAAATCTGCCGACAGAGCACACCCACTGGAATTAGCTAAGTACAGCCTGGAACGAGCTGGAACAGCTTCGGAGATGGACATAAAACAATGACATTGCCCCTTGCCGATTCGAATCGCACCGCATAGAAGGCCACCTGCGTGCTTGATTCTGACAATCGCAAAATCGCAAGCCTGACCCCAATCGTGAATTGCCGAGATTGTTGCAGCACCGCCGAGAATCTAGAATGGCTCGGTTAAGAGCCGTGCGAACTTCTATTGTGAACGCAAGTCCTAGCCAATTTAGCGTCAAGTAAGATCGCAGAATCCCAGGCCTAGCCCATATCAGACTTGCAAAAGATTTGGAAAGCTTGCTTAACTCAGCGAGACAATGGAAGTCTAGATTTATGAATCGTGCTTTGCAACCCACACATTTCTAACCTTTGAGGTGCTTAATGGTATGGCTAAAGAACTCACACAAGAAGTTGAGTTTGAGGACGAGTCTGATGACCAAGATGTAGCGGAACAGCTCATGCCCGGAGCGACTGCTGCAGTAGTCAGCGGTACGGACTGGACGACAGAAACAATAGTGTCTCAATTGGAGAGAGGAAACATTCAGTTGAACCCTCGCTTTCAGCGGCGAGATGCCTGGAAGAGAGATCGCAAGAGCCGCTTCATAGAGTCTTTGATTGTAGGATTGCCAATCCCCCAAATCGTTCTTGCTGAATCGAAACAGGAGCGGGGGAAGTTTATCGTTTTAGACGGCAAGCAGCGACTCTTAACCATTCTGCAATTTTGGGGACTTGGCAAAGGCGACAACAATGCCTATAAGCTGTCCGGCCTCACTCTCCGCGCCGACCTAAAAAAAATCACTTTTGCTAAGTTATCAACAGACGCCGCGTATGAGGAAGACTTCAACGCTTTGTCCAACCAAGCCGTGCGCACCGTGGTGATTCGAAATTGGAAAGACTCGGATTTTCTACATACGGTATTCCTACGGCTCAATACTGGAAGTGTGAATCTGTCGCCGCAGGAACTACGTCAGGCGCTGCTTCCGGGCTCGTTCTCGGACTACATTGATGAAGCGGCTGGTCGCTCAGCGAGCCTTCGACGTCTGCTCGGCATAACAGAACCAGATCCCCGTATGCGCGATATTGAGATCCTAGCTCGCTTCCTAGCGTTTAGATTCTTCGCCGATGTATACCCCGGTAGAATGAAGAAATTCCTCGACGAATCGTTCGAGACATTCAACAAGAACTGGAATGACTATAAACCTAAAATCGAGGAGGCGGAATCCGATTTCGAGAAGGGGGTCAACGAACTTCTAGAAGTGTTTGGAGGGTCCGTGGCCAGAAAGCCAACCTCAACACAATTCAACCGCGCGATCTTCGATGCGCTGATTTTCTTTCATTCCCAGTCGAGTGTACGCAGCGCGCTTCGCACGAAGCGCGATCGCGTGAAGAAGGCTTACGAGCAGCTTTTTCTTCGAGACGCTGGGTTTCTAAAAGCTGTCGAAAGCGACACAGCTGGCGCCCCCAATACTCTGGCCCGGTTACGCATCTGGGCCAACACTCTCTCGGCTATCGCGAGGCAAGCTTTCAAAGCCCCAAGGATCCCAATTGCAAGCTCTACAACGCCCAAGAGAACGAAGATGGCAAAGAAGCAAACGACTAAGGGCAAAGGCACCTCTCGAAAACCAGCACGCCGGTAACTACAAGTAATTTCTATGTCGAAGCGTTTGACCAACCTCAAGCGAGAAATCGGCACACTGCGACAGCAGTTCCTGCCCGATCCGTTTAACCCTCTTGGGGTTTATCCAAAACCTACAAGAGTTCAAGCGCACACGAGGGCCTTCCTCGTTCTGAGCCACGCGGAAATCGAGAGCTTCTTTGAGGAATGGGCTAGGGAGATCGCACGCGCCTCTGAGGTGGTATGGCTGTCCTCGAATAAAATAACGGAGCCGCTCGGCTTTCTACTAGCTACGCTGGCGGATCGTATAGAGATACCCGTAACCCTTGTCGGCCCAAACATAAAAGATAGTCCGACCAGACTAGCCGAGGCGTCGGTCAATCTGTTTCAGAGGTACTACAAGCAGATCAACGCGAATCATGGAATAAAAGAAAAGAACGTCTTAGGTCTGCTTGCACCACTTGGTCTGCCATCTGCAGCTGTTGGATCAACTCTTCTCCCAAACCTTGACTACCTAGGCGCACTCCGAGGCACCCACGCTCATAACTCTGCTAAAGCAGTCTTGTCTTGGCTTGACCCTGAAACAGAATACAAGCGAGTTACGGATCTTGTAAGTGAATTGCTGGTACTGGATCAATGGCTTGTGGCCTACAAACGGAGAATCCGCTGACGACGCGAAGGGAATCAGTTTTGTTTCTCTCCACCCGCATTCCCGTAACGTGTTAAAAATTCCCTCGGTTTTTAACATATCTTTTTGACGTGTTAAAAGGGCCAACATAAGCTCTTCGCCATAGCAGCCTCCCGAACACGCCTCAATCTCCGCGACGCGCACCTCACGGGCTTGAAGGCCCTCGAGGAACCTCAAACACATTTTCATTAAGTGAGGAATCTATTTTGATCTCACTAAATCTGCGGACCACCGTGTCGTAAGAGGAGACGTCGGATGTACGAATGAGGAAAGGTAGCTTGATGCCGCTTACGTCCCGATAGTCGCTGAAATCCCATGCACGTTAAGCGGGCCCAGCATCGTGTTGGTCACATTAACTCTCCGTAAGAGAAGTCCGCTCTCTACATCGAAAAACAATTGAATCGATTGTGTCGGACTGTCTTCAATGATGAGCTGGTAGGATTCGCGATCGTTAATTCTGGCGACGCCAATCAGTGTAGCTCGACTCGGAGAATCCGGAATCTTATTCGGGCTAAAGAGACCATCCGAAGCGATGGTTGTCGTGGGCGTCGCCTTCATTGCTTTTAGATTTTCACCCGTCACCTGGTTCACGCCCCTGCTCGATTGGACCCATGCCGTCGTGCCGTTCCACCCTCGAGTAACGACTCCGGATGTTAGCGTTCCGTCATCCGTGCCTTGTTTGGTTGTTTGAAAACAATTTCGGTTGGACCTGAAGCCTTTGCCCTTTCAATTCTTTCGACTGTCCCGCGTATCACGATAGCTTGCGACAAAATGTGCTGGCGGTTTGCGCAGACGCTCGAGAGATACTTCGCGATAACTTCCTGGGCGGTTGGCAACACGCGCTTCGGTTGAGGTTTAAGCGCTTCGCCAAAATAGTCATGCGGCGGGAGTGGCGCCATGCGTTCCGGACGCGCGCTGCCTCGATGACAGGTGTAACAGGTCACGACAGCTTCCCGATTGAATCTGGTGCGATTCAACTCCAGCACCATTCGCATCATGTCGCGCCCCACTGCCTTTTCCTTTTTGTCGTCTCGTTCCCAAAGCCAGGTGTCCTCTCCGGTCTGCGGGTTCTTCTCACCTTTCACGTGGCAATAATCACAATTAACGCCAAGTGAATCGCCAACGAAGTTCATTAGGAGGAACAACTGGGAATCAGGCAGTCCTTTGAGGACCTGAATGTTCTTCCTAACTTGTTCGACCGGTTTGTCGCCTGTCGATTGGGTCTGAGCGGTTTTCGCTTTCCAGCCGATCACCAGAAAAATAAGGAGGAGCACGACGCAGAGCCTGCTTGTGATGTTGAAATCAAAACATAGCGAGAATCTTCACATAACGAAGAGAGTTAGCTACCGCCCAGATAAGCGGGACACCCCCGGACCCGTAGTCAAAAGCAGGAACGGAATGGTCGCTGCACAGACAAACCACCGCGGCGGAACGCTCATGTCGTCCAGACGTGCCCATTCTTCAATCGCGCATCGTGTTGCCTGGTCCAGATCACATGCCAGGCGAAGCTCTTCGTGGTATGCCTCCGGGATTTGGTTAATGGTGCCGCAATAGCGACATACGAGTGTTGGGGCGCATTACAGTGAGCGCACTGGAAGGGAGCGATCATTCGTCGCGGGCGATAAAACTCACGCGCAAGGCTTGTTGTTTCGGACTCTTCAATGAGACGTCAAGATTGAGGCGACGATCTTCGTCTATGAGGGTAGTCACCTCTTTATTGTCGCTGGTATGCCGTGAATGCAACATCCGTGTCCGACCGCTGATTGCTTCAGTGATGTCGGCGCTGGTGCTGCACATTGGATTTACTTGAAACCATCTTCGGGCCGACTCTCCGTCGATCATCAAACGCTTGGCGACGATTATCTCCACCCCCAGATCGTCAGGCACGTCACCCCAGTAAGAGATTGGCAGAGCGCGCAAATGAATCTCTGCATGCGCGGGCAACAACAGCGCTTGAAAGCCACCAGTTCCAAGAAAGCGGCCAAGCACAACTCGACCCTTTCCGGCCGGCGCAAAGACTTCGAGCGCATCGACACCACCGATGGCCGGAATCCCGGTTTTTTGAGGATTAAGGTTGCTTGGGATCAGGAACCATCTTGGTTGGGCGCGATCATTGCGCAGCACGACGTCAAACACGAGTTCGACCAACGGAGGTGTGCGAAAGTGCATTTCGTGGAACTGAATTTCGGCTAGAGGTCGTGACTGCGCCAGCGTGTCAACACAAAACGACCCGAGAACCGCCGCGAAAATGGAGAGTCGAACGAATTGGATTATCTTCAATTGTTATCGCGCCTTTCGAACATCCTCTACTAACAACGCCCAATCGAAATCATCGTTACTGATTGTCGCGCCGAGACGAATCAAATACAGGTCCAGAACGTCACCCTTCTTAAACTGGCTCTTCGCGGAGAGAGCAGAGTTCTTTTTAACCCCCAGCCAGTAGCTGGCACCATTCTCGCTAAAAAGCATTTCGGTTTGATACGGCTGCGTGTAGTGCTCGATAGCTCCTGCATACAGGCGCGCCCATTGGCGAATGACTTCGCTCTTGAGTTTTGGAATGCGCCTGGTCTTGCCCATGAACGTCACTCGCACTCGAGACGGCAGATCGTCACGCGTGACTACGAGTCGGTCTTGTTTGTCACGAAGGTCTTCTGGTCCAGGTTTCATCCTAACGATCTCTCCGATTGTGCGAGGCTGATAATCCTCGGGAGTGCGCGGTTTCTTGTTGCCGGACTGACTGGCATCTTCTGCAAAGACGACACTGCCGGTTATGACAAATGCGAGAACCACAGAATTCAATCTGCAATATTTCATCGTTTCCGAAACGCATAACTACTTCACGGGCAGGTTAAAGTCAATCGAATGAGCGCACGCGTCAGCAGACAACTGCCCGCCAGTCCTCTTCTCGCTGGCTCCAGCACGGCGCGGGAGGGCATACTTGCACCCGGCAGAATCAAACTTGACAATGCTATACCATTCGAGCGTTTGCTGATTGCTCAGAGTATTGAAGAAGACCTTTCCCTTGTCACCGCAGATTGGCAGTTCTCAGCCTATTCGGTTAAGTTGCTGCAATGATCGTGGTGAAACAATCTTAGTGTTTACGCGGATGATGTTAAGATTTATGCAACTGAAGTTGATTGTTCTTCTTCTCTGCTCTTTTGTCATCACTGGCTGCAAAGCGTCTGACACTGCTCAGAAGCCCACCAATACGGACGCTCTTCGTACCGTGCAGCCGTCACCTACTGCCACGACAAGCCCCTCGGTGCCGTCAACTCAGCAAGGACCCGTGGCCATCGATTCGACTGAGGTGAAACCGAAGCTGGATGCGTGCGCGACGCTCACGAGCCAGGACATTCAGTCAATTCAAGGTGAGGCGTTGAAAGAGACAAAGCTGAGCGAAAAATCTGCGGACGGCTTCAATGTTTCCCAATGCTTTTTCACCTTGCCAACGTTTACCAACTCTATCAGCCTCGCTATCACGCAAAGAGCCGACGGCCCAGGGGCGCGCGACCCAAGGAAGTTCTGGAAAGACGCATTCCATCGAGACAAAGATCGCGATCGAGAAAAAGACCGAGAGGAAGAAGAAGAGTCGCGGCCGCCACAGAAAATAACTGGTATTGGCGATGAAGCTTTTTGGATCGCCAGCCCCGCAGCCGGGGTTCTCTATGTTCTTAAAGGTCCTCGTTACATCCGCATCAGCATCGGCGGACCCGCAGACCAGCAGACCAAGATTAAAAAGTCGAAGGCGCTTGCCCGAAAAGTGATCGACCGTCTGTAGATCGATCACTTTTCGTATGCGCGCCCAACCATCAGCGCCTTACCAGTGGCGTTGTGGTCGTCGTGATTTGTAAAGGTCCAAGACTAAGGTTCACCACCTTGATCACATACAGCCCACCCTGAGTCACTGGACGATCGATGACTGCCATGCCCCCAACGGCATCCACAGTTTGCACCGTTAGGCCCGATGGATCCACGAGCAGCAACTTGAACGGCACGTTCAGATTCGACTCCGCTACAATCGAGATCTCTTGTGAACCAGATTGCATCTGATATTGGTTGCTGCCGGATTGTCCAGCCCCCACGCTGTTGGACTGGTTTGTTGTGCCGCCGGGCCCAGAGGTCGGTTGCGCACTGGAGAGCGAGTTTTCAAGACTGAAGCGATCCACGTAAACTACACCGCTCATGTTCTTGATCTCGAGCCTGTGTGATCCCGCCACCAGACCCGTGAACTGCACCTTGTAATCGGCCCTGAACTCGGGTTGCTGAGTCGACCCTACGGTGCCCGCGTAACTGATCGTTTGTTTGAGCACGCCATCCAGGTAGACGTCAGCGCTGCCTCCCTTTGGACTCTTCGCAAACGAATAAGTTATCGATCCGTTGTTTCCGTTAGGCACATCGAAGTCAAGTCGCGCGAAATGCTGCGAACTATTCCCGCTGTGATAACGGAAGTGTCCGTCACTAGCCGCGCCCGAATTGATCAGATGCCAGCCGTTTGAATAGGCAACGCGCGGATCTGTGTCTTCTATATTGATCGGCGGCGGGTTGACCTGGATGTCTACATTAGCCGTGTTGATGCTCTGGCCGCCTTCGTTATCGGTGACCGTGAGTCTCGCGCGGAAGATGCCTCCCGTGCCGTACGTGTGTGAAGTGGTCGGCGTCGATTGCGTGACTGGCGTACTGCCATCGCCGAAGTCGAAGGTATAGCTTGCAATCGAACCGCCCGGATCGGGATCCGCAGAGGTCGATGCATTAAAGCTAACGGTCAGTGGCGCCGTTCCGGTTAGCGGCGCAGCCGTCAGCCTGGCAATCGGAAGCTGATTGACCCGGCAGAAGGCATTACCGACCAACGTGTAAGTTCCATTGTCCGTGATGTCACTTGAAATATTCTGGGATCTTGGCCCAGCGTCCGGTCGAACGAAGAAGGTCCGCGCATTCAAACCGGCTAGTTGCTGACCGGCTTGAATGTTCTCTGCCTTCGACGTAGCCAGCGTGATAGTGATCCTGCCGGTTGCAACATCGTAGCTACCGGCATCAGCATCTCCGATTCTGACCGGAGTGTTCGCGTTCGGATTCGGACTAGTCGTGACCAGCGGGACTCCGAACTTGCCGTACTCGAAACTCGGCGTGCCGAGCGCATCGGTCTTCATGGCTACATACAGGCGATCAAAATCCGCGTCCGGCTGAATCCGCTGCCAGATGATGTACCACTGGCTGCTGGGCGGCGCTGAAGCGGCGGTTGATGGCGCCACCTGCATCGTGAATACGAGTTTGTTTTGGCCAGCACCTAAGAAGGGTTCGGCAACAAAAACTTGTCTGACATTCACTCGCGGATCCGGCGTCACCTGTTGACCGCCATCCACATCCGAACCGTCGCTATTGATATCGCTAACAACTAGTTTGCCCGGAGCTTCGCAGAAGCTTCGATCTGGCCCAACTGGCGGCAGGAAGTCTGCGGCGTATGGGCCTTCACCCACAGCGTTTACTGCTGTGACGCGATAGAAGTTCTGTGAATTAGGATCGGCTGTGCTATCTGTGTAGCTCGACTCATTGATTGTAGCTAACAGACTGAAAGAACCGGACGTACCGACTCGGCGATAGACTCTGTAAGCAGTAATCGTAGAGCCGCCGTTATCAGGAGTGGGCCAGCTTAGCTCAACCACGCTGCTCCTGAATCCTCGTACTGCGGGAGCGCCGGGCAATCCGGGCTCAACCGGATCTAACGCCGCGAACATTCGCTTGCCACCAGATTGACGGGCGATTGCTCCCTTCGCAGTGAAATCGTTGTCGTTGAAGTCGACCTTACCATCACCATTCTTGTCACCCTGAATACAGCCCGCGGTGATGCAGCCATCGTCGTAGCCCACCAGCACCCGACCCTGCTTGTCGATGGTGGCGTCGAAAAAGTCCAGCAAGTTGCGACAGGTTCCGTCGTTGCAGATCCCGCCACGCTGAATCGGATCACTCGGCGTAACGTTCTGCGTGTTCCAGTGTAGACCGCCGTCATAGGTGGTTGAAATGTACAGATACCAAGTGCCCGCAAAGGTTGGTAGGGCCCAATCGTCGCCACCGGTTTCGGTGCCGAAGTAGGCAACCGCCGCCCTCTGGCCATCACCAGCTACTGCCGCCTGGAACAGACTGTTTTGCACTCCAGCCAGAGCGCCGACATCTGTGTCATTGATCCAGGTTAGACCTTTGTTATGCGACACCGCTACACGCGAGTGGCCATTCTTTGCCTTGTATGCAAAATACAGCGTGCCGTCTTCGGCAACCGCTACCGACGGATCGCGATCGCTCGCGGTATCGGCGGTGGGAATCTCACGAATGTCCCAGGTGATACCGTTGTTCTCTGAGACGATCACTGCCTGCCGCCCTCGAGTATGGAACAGAAGGTCGTCATCGTTCTCGATAGGTCCACCGCAGCCTTTATTTGGGACGTAGACGGTACCATCATTAGGAGCGACCTTGACGTGCCCGTGTAAGCCGGCACAATCCAAAGACGTGTACATCGGTACAAAGGGACCAAATGTTTGTCCGCCATCAACGCTGAGTGAGCAGCCCGCTTCGGCAACGCTCTGTGAACAGTAATAGACTGCGTTCTGATAGAGCGGATTCACGCCATTCGGAACCGGTGCGTGATATGGACCACCTCCAAACGTCTGGTGATCGATATTTGAAGGTAGCCCTGAGCCCTCACTCGGATGGAACGTACGCCCGTCATCGTCAGTGAACTCGGTGGTACTGCCCAAAGTCGTCAGTCCGAGCAACTGGGAAACAAAGGTGCGTCCAGTTTGCCGATCGGTGAACAGAATCGGATCTCCGAAAACCCTGGTCAGCGTTGGCAACGTCACGGGCGCGCGATCCCAGTTCACAGTTGCCGGCGAAGTAGAATCGTCAAAAGTGACTCGAACGGCGTAGGGCAAAAAGCCTCCGAAGTACATCACCGTTCCGCCATTGGGTATTGGACCATTGCTGTTACTGAACGACTTTTCGGTCTTCCAATTGACTCCAATCGACGGCTCGCCCGCGCTGTCTGCAACACCTGGAGGCGTCATGTAAGTAAAATATCTTGGCGCTTCGCTTGGTGTTGGTGTGGGTGTCGGCGTAGGAGTGGGTGTCGGAGTCTGATTGCAGCTCTGATTGCTCTGAACTGTAAAGCTGCTGTTGTCGTCGCGGGCGGGCGGAGTTGTGTCGACGAAACCGTCGCCACCAGCCGGCATCCAGTCCAGAATCGCGGTAATTGCACCGCCAACGGTCTGAGCCACTGCTCCGTTAAAGCGAGTGAGTGTCTTGCCCGCGATTGGCTGCGTAATGCCAATGTTCTCCGGCCGTACTATGATCGTGATAGTTCCATCGGGCTTAAACGTGCTGCCGGGTTCCGCCGCTATCGGCGTACCTGACACGAAGCGCCCATCGACCGTGCCCGAATTACTCGCGCCTGCAAGGTAACTCTCGAAAGTCGCCGCGCCCGTTGCGCCCACAACCATTCTCACACCATAAACGTTACCGGCCGCCGCAGCATTTCCATTATTTGTGAAAGAAGTAAAGTAGATGCTGCTCGGCGTAAGCGTGCTGAGCGAGGCTACCTTGATGGTGAAATACAGTTTATCGGGATCAGATGATCCGTTGAATGGATATGCTACTGACGTGCTGACGATGTCGTGGATTGCCTGACCGTCCGTTGCATCGTTCGTGCGATCGTCTGTAACCACAGTGTGCCCCGGGCTGACGCAAGGATCCGGTGTTGGCGTCGGCGCTGGCGTTGGTGTCGGCGTAGGCGTCGGCGTCGGTTCACCGCTTGGATCAAACTGCTTGAAGAGTCGACGACCGTTCACCTGACGTGCAACAGTTGCCTTGCTTGCGCGTGACGTGGATGGACTCGTGCAATTTATGCAACCATCCGCATACCCAATAAGCACCCGTCCTTCTCTGTCGACTGCGGATCCCATGAAATCCAATAGGTTGCGACAAGGATTGCTGCCGCCCTGCATCCAAATACAGCCGCGCTGAACGGGATCAGTTGGCGTGGCATCAATGGTGGTCCAAGTTTGTCCGCGGTCAAATGTATGAGAAACATAGAGGTGCCATTCGCCGGTAAAACCGGCATCTTGAAATGGCCCTTCAGTCGGTGTCCCCAGAAATGCGAAGGCTGCACGATCGTCATCGCCGGCTACAACGCGCGGGAAAACGGTGTTCTTGATTCCATACGCCGCGCCAACGTCAACCGGCTCAGTCCAGTTGAGTCCTTTGTCACGTGAGACCGCGACGCTCGGCCGGCCATCGCCATTTTGATAACCGAAATAGACGGTGCCCTCAGCGCCGATTCCGACTGCCGGATCGGTAGCAGCAGGCAGACTGCCCGTAACTGTGCGAACGTTCCAGGTAATCCCATTATCCTCAGAAACAACCACACCTTGTTTACCACCACACGCTTTGTTTGGTACGTAGACCGTTCCGTCATTTGCGACCATTGGATGGCCATGCAATCCGCCGCACTCGGTCGTGTAGATCGGCACACCGGGGCCGTAGGTAACGCCACCATCGTCGCTGCGAGAACAATAGGCCGTGATTCCCGATTGCGCGCAATAATAAGTAGCGTGTGAGTAGCCGGCCAGATCACCCGGCAGTGGCAATTCGCCTGGTAAAGGTTGGTGAAATGGTCCACCTCCGATAGATTGGTGATCCGCGCCACTGGGCAGGCCACAGCCCTGATCGACAACCCACGTGTCTCCGTCATTATCAGTGTAAGCGGAGAGACTACAACCATCAGTGAGCACAAGGGTGCCGGTCGCGGCTGCTGGCGTCACCAATTGCGAGACGATGGTTCGGCCTGTTTTCCGATCTGTAAAAAGAATCGGATCCATTGTGATCACATTGGTCCAAGCGAAGCTCTTGTCTTCCCAAGTCGCCTTGGCCGGGATTGTAGTGTCGTCGAAGGTGATACGGAGAGTCTGTCGAAGCGCAATAAACATTGCGCGGTTGGTGGTCCAGTTAACGCCAATCGAGGGTTCGCCGGCGCCATTTCCGAGGGAGCCGGTAGCGGCAAAATTGTGATAGCTGATGTTTGTGTCTGATCCCTGTTGGGCGGAATTTGCGATGTGGTGTTTGAGTTCAGCGCTGGCTGAATAGCTGTTGCCATCCGTTCCCTGCATGGGGGCGAAAGGCGCTGCCGCAACGGTGTAAGTACCTGGCGTTGGATTTAACAGCACTACAAGTTCCGACTGGCCGGGACTGTTTCCGGATCCGTCCACCAAATTGCCGGAGGGTCCATACACTTGCATGTCCCAGTCGCCCGCAGCCGCGGGTTGGAGCTTGATTTCAACCAGGTATGGGCCAAAGGCTGCTGACGGAGCCTCGATGGTAAGCCTAAAATTATCGCAGCCGGTATTGTTCGGATTGCTACAGTCTGCTGAGCCGGTAGGAGCCTTAAATAGGCCACTCCAGGTAACCTGCGGATTGGCTTCTGATATCGTGCCGCCGGCAGGATTGGCGCTGAACGCTCTCGGCATAAATAAGACGGCCGAAGTTATGGCACAGGCTATAAGCACGACCAGGCGCCAATTCGAGTGTTTTGTAACAAAGGTTGACGGCTGCACGGGACGGTCCTCCTTTTTCGATCACATGGAAGAAATCGGGGGTGTGGGGGTTGAGGTTGCGCCCGGTGTACAGAGTTGGGGTTGCGCCGGGAATGAAGTACTAAAGATATTCTGGAGGTTGAGGGAACATACGACGGGGTGAGGTAGTAGTCAATAATGAGGGGAAATCTTAATAATAATGCAAACTCGTCTTAATCAAAGCTGCGGTACCGGCGTGGAGCCTCGAAGACCAACTCGGGGAAAACGAATCCTCTCGCCCGATCACCTCGCCCGATCACCTTGGGCCCTCCGATCCGCAAAAAACCTAGTGAAATGCTGGATTTGTTGAAGACTTTGCCGCTTGAGTGTGATATATGAGTGTGCGAGTGTTTTTCACAATCTAAGTTCTCGTTGGAGGTGCTACACCAGACTATGGCGACCAAAGCCGCGACAGGCAAGAAGCGCATGACTCAATCGGAAGTAATCAACCACTTCTCTGAATCCACAGGAATGAAGCGAGCCCAAGTCAAGGAGTTCTTTGAAGAGCTGTCCAATCTCGCCGCACGCGAAGTGAAATCAAACGGCGAGTTTGTTCTCCCCGGATTCGGAAAACTCGTAAAATCCGAGCGAAAAGCCCGAGAAGGCCGGAACCCGGCAACCGGCGAAACCATCCAGATTCCCGCGAAGACGACATTGAAGTTTCGAGTTGGCAAGGGGATGAAAGATACCGTGCTTCCAAAAAAGTGAACCGACGGCACTATTATTTTTCAGCATCGGCGCCGCCCAACTACCTTACCGGCAATCGGGCGGCGCCTTTGTCTATAACCAAATAGCAGCTTTGCCTCAAAAGCCGATTTAGCCACAAAGAAGCACATAAAGCACAAATATTTAGCCAGCCATTTGTGTTTCTTGTGCTTCTTTGTGGCTAGATCCACTTTGAGGCAAAGAGCGAAGCACGCTAAACGGATTTAACAACGGCGAAGAAGAAAAAGTATGGACTGAGCAGCGTTCGTCCAGTATAATGTCGCGTTTCGCTGAACACCCCTGCGGCAAAGCACCATACGCCAAACCTTGTTTTGGGGTTTTACCCCTGAAAACACGGCTTTGTCTGGGGCGGAGGCTGCATCCAAGGGGGTCGTCAGAGCATCTATAGTTCATACATTGAAACGTAAGATTTTTAATGGGAGGAGTGAGGGGCAATCGTGACTTTTGATACACACCTGCCGCTGAATGAGCGGCTTATGAAGATCGATCATATTCAGGCGCGGCGCTATTCAAAACTTAACGGCGTCGCTCTCGAGATAGCAACCGAGGGTATCATCCGGCATTTGAAAGCGTGCGACCGAATGGACGTTAATCCGGAAACTTCCGCGGTGCGCGAGATCATCGACGATGCGCTGAATGGTCGTCGCGTGTTTGCTGAAACCAAGGAACACACGCGCGCGGCATAAGTCTCGTCTTTCGTGTTTAAGCAAAGAGAGATCGCCCCCTTCGGGCGGTCTCTTTTTTGTTGCTTTTAGCTCAGACTGGTGCGGTTGACTTCAGTTTTCGACGTGTTAACATGCCACGCTATTGAAAATGTGCCCCTGTAGCTCAGTGGATAGAGCATCTGCCTTGTTGGAGCCTTGATGGGGAATGCGATCTGGAACCCATTGAGTGGACGACCCTGTATGCGGGGACGCCCTGAGAGCCTCTGGTACTTCGATCATCGCTGGTCCAAGTAACAAACCGTGAGGATTGGGTAATCCGCAGGAAACCATCGCGACGTGTTTGCGAGTGGGCTCCTCAGAGACTATACGGGTCGGGACTGCGACGTCCAAGATATAGTCCAGCCAGCAACCCCAGCTTTGACGGGCGGTCAGGGAAAGCCTGATGCTGGAAGCTAAGCAGAGGGCCGCAGGTTCGAGTCCTGCCGGGGGCATTCAGAAAAACATATGGCGGCATTAGTTCAGCAGGTTAGAACGCCAGATTGTGGATCTGGAGGTCGTCGGTTCGAGCCCGACATGCCGCCCCAAAGCCATTTTCAGCCACAAAGAAGCAAAAGAAAGAAAGATGTTCAATGCCTGACGAGCAACGAGTAGCGAATAACTCACAAACTTATGTCGCAGAGGCCGATAGTTTTCAGTTTGAGACTCTGAAGCAGGAGAATGGGCAAGCGACCGTGATTCGCTTTCGACTTCAAGATCCTAGATACCACGCAGGCGATGTGCTGGTGGTGCTAAGCGGCACCGACATCCACTTTCACGGCATGATTGGACAACTCGCGGATGGTTGGGCCATCGCCAGCGATCATCGCGGGTCGCTACTCGCGGCTACGGTCCAGTAGCCACAAAGAGGCACAAGTTTATCTCACGTAGCCTGACGGAAATGCGACGCGCACACCTGGCGTCGAAGAACGAACCTCAAGGCGGTGAAATCCTTTACCGAGGTGTGTCGACAGAAACGTCAGCGCGGCCTGTTTTTGCAACGAAACATCAAGCTCGCGTATGAAGGGGTCGAAACTCACCGGCGCGCCCGTGCCCTGAAAGAATGCGAGTCCGCCAGTTTCATTTGATAAGCGCAATAGCGAACTCTGGGCATTGCTAACCAGTGCGGGATTGGATGCCGCCACGAGTGTTGGCGCGTAAAAACCATAGATCGCAACTCCGCGACGCTGCGACTCGTTAATTGCGCGTTGCAAATCAACGCTCTGCGTCGGCGAAGAAGAGTCGACTCCGCGCGAAATATCCAAACCATCCGACACCAGCAGTATCGCTCGCCGTCCCAAAGGTTGTGACTCAAACCTCTTCAGCGCCTCAATAACTTCAACGTAAGGATTGTATGGACCAGAGTTGGCGAAGCCGATGGGCGGGCGCAGTGTGTCCGCTGCTTTCTCGAGATCGTTGGTGAATTTCTGTTTGACTTGTAAACTTCCGGTTCGCAGGTATCCGATCATTATCCGCGATCCTTTGGGCAATCGCCTGATGAAATCGCGCAGTGGTTTGATCTCATTCGAGACGGAGGGAACGAGATCCTCCTGAATCAGAACCGCGAGTGTTATCGGCGAGTTGGTGCCGATACCACGCAGCGACAAGATCGTCTGTGGCTCGCCATCTTCGCTAATGGTTAGATCGATGTTCTGTAATTCAGTCGTTTCTTCTTTCACCCTGATTGTCAGTGGAATGGTGACTGGCCTGCCTGGACCATGAGAGGAGTTTGTGCCATTGATACTTTCCGGCTGCGCGAACACCGGCGTGCTCGTAAAAGCGAAAGCAACAATCGCAGATACCAGTAGCAAAATCGGGTGAAATCTTCGGGTCTTCATTGGATCTTCCTCTATTGTCTGGTCGACATTATACAGACGCGCTGCGTAAATGGCTTTGGCAAAACCGTTCGCTGGCGGTCACCTGCTTCATGAGCTAAGATCTCGAACAACCAAGATGGAAACCAGTTTGACGAACCAATCGAGAGGCAAACTTTCCGGCAGAGATGCCACTAAGGCACGACTGTTGAAAATTGCTCCGTGGCTCGCAGTGCTTGCTGCATCGCTCCCGGCTCCGCTCATTTTCTTTGTACTTTTTTTGGCAGCCACAGCCACTGAAACGGCTGCCGTTTACCTGTTGCTGGCCGGTCTGTCGTTGGTCTTTGGCTTTGCGTTGGGGGTAGTGATTGCCATCATTCTCCTGATTTATCGCCGGAGCTGGCTGGCAAAATTACGAGACCGGTTAGCTTCGGATGGAATCACGGCGAGTGAGGTTGCATGGTTCAGGTCAGAATTGACATCAGCCGAGCGAAAAGCGCTGGCTGAAATCGAAAAAAGTAACCCACTTCTGGCCGATGCCTATCTCGAAACACTGGCTAACCGGCTGACTGCTTCACGCATAATTTCTCGATCTAAACGGGAAATGTTGAAGGTCGAACGCCAACTGAACCGCGCGCGTATGCTGCGCACTCCTGAGGCAGAGTCACTCCAGCAAGATCTAATGGCCGATCGCGAGCGGTTGGAACACCTGCGACAGCAGGCGACTGACCATCTGGCTAAGGCGAAGACGCGGTTGCAAGTGATTGAAGCGACAGCGAGCCGGAAGCTGAACCAGGGCGAAACGGATTTGATGATGCAGCGACTGGGAAACGCGCAAGATCAACTGCCGTTGGTGCTTGAGATGGCGCAGTTGGAGCAACAGGCGCTGCTCGAAGCGGGACAGGATTTACAGAATTAAAGGGAGCCTTGTCTAAGGTTTGTAAGCGTGTAGACGCCGGGCGCTAATCTCTTAGCGAAGCCCTCATCCACCAATCCCCAATTACCCAGTCCAGCCTCAGGCGACCTCAAACCAGTAACGCGCGCCAGTTCCCCACGCAGCGTCATTCCCGCGCCGACGAGATACGACCGGGCAATCTCCTTCAACGCCTCTTCCCTTTCCACACTCACCTGGAGTTGTTCGGGAAAACGAGCCTCGGGAATGGACCAGATGTAAGTAAAAGTCGGTTCGTACAAAACGTCGCTGGGAATGATCTTCAACGCCCTTTGTAGCTCGGTCATTGCTTTGTTGAAGCGAGTCCGATCCGAGATTCCGCTCGCCTCTCGCAAGTCGCGCGTGGCCATCTCCCATTCTCGCCGCATGATCTTCAGGACGATCAGCGCGTCGCTCGAAAGTCTCTTCTTTTCCAACTTCCTCGGAACACCAAATAACGCGTTAAAAAACGGCAGCAAACGCGGCGCAATAAACGTCGAACGACCGCGCAGCAACTTACCGTAAAAACATTTACCACGGCGCATCACTTCATCCTTGATGGTCCAGGTCAAGCTGCTCTCCGGATCTTTCTGCACGTTGCGGGGCATGTGCGCATCTCTCCGTCCGCAAACCGCGACGTAAAGTGACGGTCCAGGCCGGCGCGAATCAGTCAGCGCTTCGCAAAAACCGACTTCCTCAATGAAGCGCTCCGCAGCGTAGACGTCCTCGACGCGGTTCTCAGGATCGCGACGCCACATGCGGTCGCGATGGACCTCGACTTCTTCCGGCAGCATGGGACCGATTCTATCAAAGTGAATTGTGCGACCAGTCAAACTGCCTTCATCGGTCAGACCTGCCACCCTCAACCTTCTCTTGAACAATCACGTTAAGTTGTTGCTGCCCAACGAGCTAAACAGTGTTTGTGGACTTGGCACAGTCAATGCAAAGCGGAATGCGCCGATCGTTTGTCCAGAGTCGGCAAACCTCAGTACGGAGACGACAAAGTTGAGACCGACGAATAAAACAAGACGCTTCCTGGTGCTGGCCTTGCTGGCGAGCCTCGCGCTGGGACCCGCGCTCCTTGGCGGCAATCTATTGACGACTGCCGACGCGAAGGGCAAGGGTTCGCAGCGTGGCAACAGCCAGAAGCCAAAGAAGGTCGCCTCAGATCTCGGCGATCTGCTGGCAAACAAGAGCGGCGATAGCCTCGTCAAGGTGATCCTCCAGCTCGAACAAAAGCCCAGCGGCCAACTGAATGCACTGTTGGCGGCAAACGGCGTCAAGATCCGAAGACATTTCAACAACCTCAACTCTTTTGCCCTCGAACTGCCCGCTCGCCTGGTCGATACTCTGTCAACTTTTCCTGAGGTCTCGTTTGTTTCACTTGATAGCGAAGTCAGAACGCTGGGCGGCCATGTGGCCCATACTACCGGCGCAGACAATGTCCGTCCGATGAGTGCTGATGGAGCACTGGACGGAAGTGGAATCGGCATTGCAATCGTCGACTCGGGCATTTACGGCGCACATACATCGTTCGTCGACATTCAAACCGGTCTGTCAAGAATCGTGGTTAATCAGGATTTCACTGGCGAAGGCCGCACCGACGATCCTTATGGTCACGGAACTCACGTAGCCGCAGCAGCCGCGGGAAGCGGCATCGTCGCTCGCGGTGAATATATTGGCATCGCTCCGCGCGCAAAAATCGTCAACCTGCGCGTACTGGATTCAACAGGTATCGGATCGGTCTCGAACGTGCTCGCCGCTTTCGATTGGCTGATGACAAATGCGTCCGCGTACAACGTTCGCGTCGTGAATCTCAGCATCGGTATGCCGGCGGTTAACTCCTACAGATTCGATCCGCTTTGCGTCGCCGCACGCGCGCTTGTCGACCGTGGCATCTTCGTCGTAGCCGCAGCCGGCAACAATGGCAAGGACAGCGCCGGTCAGAAGCTCTATGGTCACATTCATGCGCCCGGAAACGAGCCTTCAGTGCTCACCGTTGGCGCCGTCGATACTCACGGTACGGATCAACGCGGCGACGACACGATTGCTACTTACAGCTCGCGTGGACCAACGCGCAGCTCCTGGACTGATGTCGACGGCGTTAAGCACTTCGACAACCTGATCAAACCAGAGATTGCAGCCCCAGGTAACAAGACTATCTTCGCCGAGGCTCCGGGCAACTTCATTCTTTCGCAAAATCCTACGCTGGATGCGAGCGTCAGCAACAGTCCGACTCGCAGACAGATGATTCTAAGTGGCACTTCAATGGCCGCGCCAATCGTGTCAGGCGCAGCCGCTCTCTTGCTGGAAGCCAACCCAACTCTTACCCCCAACATGATCAAGGCGCTGTTGATGTATACCGCTCAGCAGCTTCCAAACTTCAACATGCTCGAGCAGGGATCGGGCGAACTGAACATCGACGGCGCAACTCGCCTCGCGAGACTCGTTCGCACTGACATCAACAGCTTAACCGCATTGGGAGCTCCACTGCTTACTGGTCCAGTTCCTGCACCGCAAACGAGCATCCCGCTGATCGGCGGTGTTTCGACGTTCCAGTGGTCGCAAGGAATCGTCGTGGGCAACACCTACGCTACCGGCACTGCGCTGATTAATCAGTATCAAAGAGTCTATGCGAAAGGCGTGTTGCTCGGTGACGGTGTGCTGCTTGGCGACGGCGTGCTCGTCGGCGATGGTGTTTTGATCGGCGACGGCGTTCTGGTAGGTGACGGCGTGCTCGTCGGCGACTCGACCATGTTCTCCGAAGGCGTTCTTATCGGCGACAGCATCCTGGTGAGCGACGGTACGACTATTGGCGCCGGCCAATCGTTCTGTTCAATTTCTCTTCTGCTTGGAAATGGTGTGCTTATAGGCGACGGCGTGCTGATCGGCGATGGTGTGCTGATCGGTGACGGCGTACTCATCGGCGATGGCGTCTTGATCGGTGATGCGATTCTTCAGGCATTCACTGCTCTGGCCTACGGCGATGCCACCAACTCCATGGCAATTGTGCCCGACGACTATACGGACTATCTGGGTTACTAAGCGGTACCAACTACTCAGAACCCCAAAACAGCGAAGGTAGGACCAATGTTGCAAACGAGCACAGCACCGAGAATAAGAGAACTGTCAGTAGCCCAAGAGTCAGTCACTGTCGAGCGTCTGGCGAATATTGACGAAGCCGAAGTGCTACAGTTCCTGTCTCAACGTCCGATTCATACCGTAGCGATGATGAGTATGATTCGTGACAACGGAATCGTGAGTTCACACAACCGAGGCACCTTCTACGGCTGCCGCGATTTGAACGGACAACTCGAAGGCGTGGCGCTGGTGGGCCATGCGACTCTGATGGAAACCATCTCGGATCGTGCGTTGGCAGCTCTCGCGCAAGTGGCGCGCGAATGCCCGAACACACACATGATCATGGGTGAGAAAGAAAGAGTCGCCGACTTCTGGAGTCATTATTCAGAAGCCGGACGCCGCCAACGTCGTGCTTGTCGTGAATGGCTGTTTGAATTGACGTGGCCCGTCGAAGCACGCAAACGAGTTTCCGGCCTGCGACATGCGACGCCAGGCGAGTTGGATCTAGTAATGCCGGTTCAGGCTGAGCTTGCCTTTGCTGAGAGTGGAGTCAATCCCCTGGACGTCGATCCAGAAGGTTTCCGGCAGCGTTGTTTGCGACGCATCGAACAAGGACGCACCTGGGTTGTCGTTGAAGACGGTGTGTTGATTTTCAAAGCAGACGTTATCTCGAAAACGACCGAAGTTATCTATCTCGAAGGAATCTGGCTGCGCGAAGATTGCCGCAATAAGAATGTCGGCATTCGCCTGATGTCAGAGTTGATGCGACGCTTGCTCGACGATACGAAATCGATCTGTCTCCTGGTGAATGAGACGAATGAATCGGCCCAGGGCTTTTATCGGAAATGTGGTTTTCACTTCAGGGCCACCTACGAGACGATCTTTCTTCCCCGGAAGGAGCAAGTACAAAACTGAGCAAGTACAAAACTAATTCAACCCCCGATCTGTCCTGATATAGGCTAACCTGATCTCACACACAACCACCGTACAGACGGTCAACCCTTTGGCGCCATGGGAAATAAATTCTTCGGGCCATTCCTCTGGGTAGTAACTGGATGCGGTATTTTCGCGTTTCTTTATTCCTGTTTCCGCCTCGACTTTACCTCCTTTGATCCGCACTTCATGGTGCTCGCGGGCATGACGTTGCTGCTGACCTGGCGCATCACTGTTCCAATTCCTCGTTTCAGCTCACAGATTTCAGTCTCCGACACTTTCGTCTTTCTGATCCTGCTTCTTTACGGAGGGGCGCCGGCGGTTGTCGTCGGTGCTGTTGAAGCATTTCTCTCGTCGCTGCGTTTTAGCCGCAAGCCACGCATCATGCTCTTCAACTGGGCGTCAGCAGCCGTCTCGATATTCATCACCAGCAGCGTGCTGCAACTTCTCTACGGCAATGTCGTCGCTCTGCGCGCAAAACCGATAACGGCAAGTTTTGCTGCCGCCATCTGCACGATGGCCCTCGTTCATTACGCCTCGAACTCCGGCATCGTCGCGATCGGAGCAGCTCTCAAAACCGATCAACCGATCTGGCAAACGTGGCGTAAGCATTATCTTTGGAGCTCGATAACTTACCTGGCGGGCGCGTGCGCTGCCGGAGTGATCGCCGGACTGGTCTACTTCATCGGAGTCTATGCTTTTGCAATCGCGCTTCCAGTCATCGCTATCGTCTTCCTGACTTATCGCACCTATCTTAAAAACGTCGAGACCTCGGCGGCGCAGGCAGCGCAAGCTGAAAATCACGTCAAGGAACTTTCGCATTACATCACCGAGCAGGAACGCATTCGCGATCAGTTCTCGCAGATGGAAAAGCTCTCCGCGCTTGGTGAGCTCGCGTCGGGAGTCGCCCACGACTTCAACAACACGCTGGCAGGCATTCTCGGACGCGCACAACTGTTACAGCGCACTAACGATCCGGAGAAGATCAAGCGTGGCCTGGACATCATCATCAAGACCGCGGAGGACGGTGCAAAGACTGTCAAACGCATTCAGGATTTCGCGCGCCAGCGCCGCGATCATAACTTCGAGCTGGTCTCGATCGATCAAATCCTGCTCGATGCGAGCGAGATTACGCGGCCACGCTGGAAAAACTGCGCCGAAGCTTCAAACATTCACATCACGCTCGATCTGCAGGTCGAGTCGCATGCCATGGTCATGGGCGATGATTCAGAGTTGCGCGAAGTGCTGGTGAACATGGTCTTCAACGCGATCGACGCCATGCCCGAAGGTGGCACGCTCTCGCTCATCACGCGCGCCGTCGATGAGTCCGTAATCATCAAGATCGTCGATACTGGAGTTGGAATGTACCCCGAGGTCCGGTCACGAATCTTCGATCCATTCTTCACGACAAAAGGCAAAGCAGGGCTTGGACTTGGTCTGGCAGTAAGTTTCGGAATTATCAGACGGCATAGCGGCAATATTGAGGTCGAATCTCAGTACGGACGCGGAACCGAGTTTTGCATCACTCTGCCGCTGGCGAAACTTACCGACAAGAGTGTCAAAGCAGTCGAGCCTGTTGCACCGGCATTGCCGCCGGCAACTCAGAGTGTCTGCCTGCAACCACAGGAACGGCAAATCAGGTTGCTCGTCGTGGACGACGAAGACTTCGTCAGAGAGCTGTTACGCGAGATTCTTGAAGGCGAGCACTGCGATGTTTGTGTCGCGGAGAGTGGCAGCGAGGCGCTGTCGCTCTTTCGCGAAAAAGAGTTTGACGCAGTGTTCACTGATGTCGGCATGCCTGGCATGAGCGGCTGGGAGCTGGCGTGCGAGATACGTCAGCTCAACCCGCGAATTCCAATCGCGGTGATCACTGGTTGGGGCGAAGCTGTCGGATCAAATGAACAAAAAGCCGCCGGCGTGGATTGGGTAGTTGCCAAGCCATTCACTGCCGACCGCATCGCCGAGCTGGTGCGCGAGGTCAATCGAGTCGGGGGCCCAACGCCGCAGAACTCATTCGCAATCGTCGCCGCCTGAGATTCTCGCGCTCAAACCTTAGCTCGCCGCAACTCGACCGCCCGCCTGACACTGTTCTCCACCACTTCGAGCCGAAACGGTTTCAACAGATAATCAAAAGCGCCGAGTTCGAGGAGACTCTGTGCTTGCTCCTCATCAGCCAGTCCCGAAATGATTATTACGGGTGTGTCCGGATACAACCGTCGCACTCGACTGAGCAACTCCATGCCCGTCAAACCCGGCATCGAGATGTCAGTCAGTACAACATCGAATGGTTGCGCTTTGAGCTTTGTCAGTGCTTGTTCTGCTGTGTCAGCCGTCTGACAAGCGTATTCGCCTGACAGTAGCTCACACAGCGTATCGCGGATGACGTCGTCGTCGTCCACGACCAGGATATTTGCCATGATGGTCCTCCCACGTTACTCACCAAAGGCGTCTCCTGGGCGGAAACGTAATTGAGACGTGACCTTTGAAATTGTCTTCTCTATGAGGTGCCGCTTAGGTTCTGGCGAATCATACCACTCTCTGCGCGGAACATCTTGTAAATTCTGCTAATCCTGTATGTTATTCTCTTACGCGTGAAAGCTAGTGTGCGGTTTGTCGTCGAAGACTTGTTCCTCGGGATTACTCCTTCCGGACACGCACTCCCGCTCGACGCCAATCAAGATCGATCCTCAGCACCTTCTCCAGTCGAGATTTTGCTCGTCGCTCTCGGATCGTGCACCGCTAGCGACGTTGCAGGCATTCTCGCGAAGAAACGGCAACAGGTGACAAGCTACGTTGTGGAAGTTTCGGGAGAACGTCGCGAGGACTATCCACGACGTTTCACTTCGATGAAGGTCCATCACATCCTGACCGGTAGATCCATCTCCGCGAAGGCGGTAGCACAGGCCATTGAACTCTCCGACACCAAGTACTGTAGCGTGGCGGCAACGTTGCGACCCACAGTGGAAATCCAATCGACTTTTGAGATCATCGAAGAGCCAGCAAACGAAACCCGGGTGTAGTTGAGGGTGTTAATGAGAGTCGTAGCTTTTCTTGTTTGTCTGAGTGGCGCGATTACTGTTGTCGCTGCTCATCGATCGACAACCACGATTGCCAAACAGGCGGCGAGCGAGACCGCGCTCGCGGCCGTTCGGCGCAGTGATGCTGCCGATCGCGACGCCAACGGAAAACTCAGGAAGCTAACACAGGCGGAGCACATGCGGCGCGCAGCCGTCTACTTCAGCGTTCGCGCCTTCGCCGAGGCGCGTGCCCACTGGCAGGCGCTAATCGATAACTATCCGCAGGATCCGCACGTTCCCGAAGCTTTGTTCGGCATAGGCCGGTCTTACTTTCTGGAGAAGAGCTATCCGGAGGGTTACGTCGTCTTCAATCAGTTGGTGCAGGACTATGGCACAACCAAGGAAGGCCGCGAAGCACTGAACTTCAGCGCGGCTTCACTGCTCCGCATGGGACGTTTTTCTGAGTCGGCTGACCGCTACGCTGAATACGTCAATCGCTTTCCTAACGGTGAGCGCATCGACACAGCCTATCTGAACATGATCGACACGCTGCGCGAGGCAAACAAACCTGCGGAAGCGCTCGACTGGGTCACGCGGACGCGACAGCGATTCGCCGGCTCTGCAACGGAAACGAATGCCATATTTGGCGCGTTACGTTTGTACATTGCTGAAGGTGAATGGACGGATGCGGTTGTCATGGCCGATCAACTGTTGAAGCGTTCATTTTCGAAAGCAGTGCTGACCACGCCTGCCGAGGTTGCTTACCTCAAAGCGTTCAGCCTCGAGCAAGCCGGCAAAAGAGACCAGGCGTTTGCTGCTTACTTGTCGGTGCCTGACGGTGTTGAATCGTATTACGGTTGGCTTGCCAGTGAGCGTCTCGAGGCGCTCGCTGGTCCATCGCGCGCGGAGATCGTCGCTAAACGCGAGGGGCGCGTGAACAGCGAGATTGCGTCAGTCGCGGATTCGTATCCAGCGCCATATCGACAGGCGATACTGAGTGCCGCGAAAGCACGCAAGCTCGACCCGCGTTTTATACTCGCGCTCATTCGACAGGAGAGTGTTTTCCGGCCACTTGCGAAGTCGCCTGCCGGTGCGCGCGGGTTGCTTCAGTTGACGATGGACGCGGCGCAAAAGTACGGGCCCGCTGCGGGACTGAACTCCGTGCGCGAAAGTCAGCTTTATCAGCCAGAGACGTCGATCAGGTTGGGTGCGGAGTACATCGAGCATCTGACGACACTCTTTCCGGGCATGCTCGAGCCGATTGCGGCGTCGTACAACGGTGGTGAAGACAACGTTGCGCGTTGGTTGAAACGCGCGAAGCATGCTGATCCGGGAGTGTTCACATCTGAGGTTGGGTTTGACGAAACGAAGGGTTACGTGCAGAAGGTCATGTCAAACTATCGCGTCTATCGCGCGCTCTACACGCCGGACTTGATCAGAAAGTAAGCCGCGGGTTTTCGCGGATGAACGCGGATTTTTTTCTGATCCGTGTTCATCCGCGAAAATCCGCGGCTTACTTTCTTACGGTTCCGGACAATATCGTCTCGAAACTTCAGGCCGAGAGTATTCATACCTGATCGTAACCTCAGCCGCAGGTCGTGAATCAAGGTCCATATCGATCCAACTAACGTCGTGATGGACTGAGCGCCCGATACCTGTTGCTGCATTTCGCTCTTTGCTGCCCGAGCCCATCGCTGACGGCGCTTCCTCAACTCGATCCTGATCACGCGTGATCGGCACAACACGCCGTCGCTCCCTGAAAAACACTGCCGAGATCACGCCGAGATCTGCTGCTTGACCCAGCTTCGCCGCGTACGAATCTCGTTCGTCAGTGAAGTAAAACCGGCGTGCCCGCTCAGAGCTAACCTGCCAACCGCTGATTGTTATCGTCTGATACGGCTCGATCACCCACTTGCTCGCATTCCATGCGGACGTACGACGTGCATCAATCGTGTTCAGTCCATCAACCGCGAGCGCCACCGCGACTCGATCCGGAGAGGAATTTCTCAAGCGCACCTCGTATTCGGCGCCCTTCGGTGCTTCAACATAGCTCCTGCCCCGCTCGTAATACGTGGGCAATGTTCTACCGTCCACCAGCACTTCGACCTCAAAACTCTGGTAAGGTTTTGTGACTCGTTCGCCTGGCTTCTGCGCGGCAGCGGTGACGATGAAAATGGCAGAAACAACTGCGCCAACACTCGCTAACAAACGAATTCGACTCATGGATCTCCCCTCCTGCACAGTCAAGTTGATCACAGTAAGAACGGCTGCCCGCAAGCTTCTTGCACCGATAATGGCCCGCATCTTGCTGGCTGTATTTGTGGTGGTGCCCTTTTTAGTTGAGTAAAATCGACGGGAACGCTACAATTGCGCGCCGCGTCCGGCGATGAAATAAAGACAACTTTCGTCGAATTACTGAGTGAGGCTTAAGAGAAGCTGATGGAGTATGCCCTGACTGCCACCAAGACCGAGGCGCGCGCCGGGTCTTACTACGACCGGATTGCACGCCTCTATGACCTGACGTTCAAGCTGAACGGTTATGGTCGGGCTTTGGATCAATACTTCGCTACTCATCCCCTGCCCGTCTCGCGCAGCGCACGCATCCTCGATGCAGGATGCGGAACGGGGCTGCTGACTCTTGCATTGCTGCGTGCGATCCGTTTTCCCGTGTCGATAACGGCGCTCGATCTTTCGTCGACGTCGGTCGCGGCGGCGCGGAAGTCGCTGTATTACAGTTCAGGCCGCAAACGCGACGTGACGTTTACTCAGGGCAACTTGTTGTGTCTTCCGTTTGCAGATGAGTCGCTTGATTTGGTGGTGACTTCGGGAGCGATTGAATACGTTCCACTCGCCGATGGTCTGACAGAACTGGCGCGGGTGATCGTGCCTGGCGGTCATTTACTGCATCTTCCGGTCCATCCCGGGATAGCGGGCGTGGTGCTCGAGATACTGTTTCGCTTCAAGAGCCATCCACCACAGGAAGTGATCAGCCGGACTGAGGATCACTTCCGCATCATGCATCAGTATCGCTTTCCACCGCAGCAGGCGATCGGGTGGAGCAAAACGGCGATTCTCGCTCAGAAGGTTTAGCCACAAAGAAGCACAAGAATCACAATAACTTTCCTATTGTGGGACGATTCTCAAGATCCGGTCGTCGTCCGAAGCGGGCTTGCCGCGCCCATCGCGATTTGAAGTGGAAAAATACAGGTACCCATCCGGTCCCTCGGCTACGTCGCGGATCCGGCCGTAGTCTTTCACCAAACCTTCCTGGCCCAGGACTCGTCTTCCATCCAACACCACTCGGATCAGCATCTCGCCGCGCAAGCAGCCAAAAAAGAAATTCCCTTTGAACTTCGGAAACGCCGAGCCGCGGTAGAACATGCCACTCGCCGGAGCACACGCAGGCGTGTATTCGAGCAAAGGCGACTCGAGCCCGGCGCGCGTTTGCGTGTGATGGATGATGGGCCAACCGTAGTTCTTTCCTTTCTCGACGATGTTGACTTCGTCTCCTCCTTCTGGTCCATCAAATCCACTTGGTCCATGTTCAGTCTGGAACATGAGGTTCGACTCCGGCTGCCAATCCATGCCTTGCGAGTTGCGATGTCCGAGTGACCAGATCTCCGGTCGCGTATTCTGCTGGCCCACAAACGGATTGTCCTGCGGAACGGTGCCGTCGTCGTTCAAGCGCAGCGTCTTTCCGGCAAGTGAGTCGAGCTTTTGGGCGAGCTCGCGACGCGTGGCATCTCCGGTTGTGACGTAGAGTTTCCCATCAGGTCCAAAACGAATGCGACAGCCGGCATGAAACTGTGCCGCCGGAAGATTCTCGATAATCACTTTGCGATCGACGAAACCTTCGGGAGCCTCGCGATAACGAACCACACGCACGCGCACGCCGCCACTCGTGTACGCATAAGAGAGATAAACAAAATGATTGCTACTGAACTGCGGATGCAGAGCGACACTCATCAATCCGCTCTCGCCTGACGATTCGATGTCAGGAACCACGAACAAAGGCTTCGGATTGAGCGTGCCATTTTGAAATACGCGGACGCGCCCAGGACGCTCAGTGAAGATCATGCGACCATCGGGCGCCCAGACGATGGACCAGGGCACTTCCAAGCCACCAATGACCTTCTCGATTTTGAACCGAATATTTGATTGTTCAGAAGTCACTACCTCACCTGCTCCACGTCCAGCAGGCGGGTGACTACAGGCAACGGAGAGTACGACTAAGATCGCGATTAATGAATATGTTTTCATGATCCGCGTTCATTCGCGAAAATCCGTGGCTAATGCTGAATGTACTCGTGAAGCAGTTTCAACTCGTCACCCTGTTCGCCCAACTCAACACGGAGCAGGTCGCGGATCGAGAGCATTCCAACCCAGCGGTCGCCATCAACCACCGGCAGATGGCGCGTGCCGATTAGCTCCATGCGTTCGAGAGCCTGGTGCGGAGTCTCGTCACACTGAATCACGGCCCGCAACTCACTCGTCACATCTCCAACCCTCACGGTGTGCGGGTCGCGTCGTGCCACTACGATGCGATTGAGCACGTCGCGCTCGGAGAAGACGCCCAGCAACTTGCCGCCTTCGTCGACCACGCAGACGGCGCCAATGTTTTTCGCGGCCATGAATTCCGCCGCTTCCTGCACGGTTGCCGAGGCCTTGGTCGAGTAAGGCTCGCGGTTGCGAATCACATCCCGGATTAGCATCGCAGTTGCCTCCTGAGTATTTGGTTGTGGGAAAGGGATATTATAGAGAATGATCGGACGCGTGTCTCTATTTAACTGAGCGTTAACTGAAGAGGGAAGCCTGGGCGGTTGGCCGGCGAAAGGTGGTGCCGGTTGAGGTCTGGTGCGTGCGTTTCTTGTTGAAACCGAGCCGTTCGCAGTGGATTTTGAAGAGGCGTTCGGTGGCTTCCCAGTATTGACCTTTGCCGCGCATGCGCTCGCCGAAGACGCTCGAGTTGAGTTTGCCGCCACGCGCTTCGCGGATTCTGTTCATCACTCGATCGGCTTTAGTCGGCAGTTTCTCGCGCAAACGTTCTTCGAAATACGGCGCAACATTGCCGGGCAAACGCAGCATGTTGATGAACGCGTGCTGCGCACCGGCATCTTTCGCGCGTTTCAACAACACCGGAATATCGGTCGACAAACCGGGAATCACCGGCGCAATGCCGATGCCTACAGTGATTCCTGCCTTCGCGAGCGCTTCCATCGCATGAAATCTTGCTTCGGGCAGCGGCGCATAAGGCTCGACCGCCCGCGCAACTTCAACGTCCGTGAACGGGATCGTGAAGAACACGCCGACGCTCGCATTGCGGGAGAGATCCTGTAGCACGTCGATGTCTCTGCGAATCATCGCCGACTTCGTTATCACGCCGATAGGTTGGCGAAACTCAGCACAGACTTCCAAACAACGGCGAGTCAGTTTGTAGTTCGCTTCCAGCGGAATGTAAGGATCGGAAGTGAACGAGAAGACGATCTCGTCGCCCTTCCACGAAGGCTTCATCAATTCTTTCCGCAGCAGCTCCGGTGCATTCACTTTCACGATGATCTTGCGATCGAAGTCGGTGCCGGCGCCGTAGCCGAGGTATTCGTGTGTCGGACGGCTGAAACAGTAAGTGCAGCCGTGGATGCAGCCGCGATAGCAGTTGACGGTGTAGTCGAAGCCGACGTCCGGACTATCGTTGTGAGTGATGATGTGTCGCGTCTCGGTTTCTTCAAACACTTCGAGCGCGGCTTCGGGCGGCTCGCCGATCCATTCGACGGAGTGTGTTAGCCACGGGTTTGGAGGATTCTTTACCGGCCTCATTACTGCAACTTTATTAGCCGCGGATTGACGCGGATGACGCGGATTAGAAATCTGATCCGCGTTCATCCGCGTGAATCCGCGGCTCAATTATTCGCTGTCCTGTCATGATCATTCGTCCAGGTCACAAAAAAGAAGCGGTACTTATCAGGATCTTCCAGCGTCACAAAACGCCCGCCCCAACCTTCATCGACAGGCGGCTGCACCTCCGCTCCTCTTGCAATCAACTCTTCATAAAACTGATCGACATCTTCGACGCCGACGAAGAAATGAACTCCTCGTCCTCTTCGTAACATCGTCTCGAGATGCTGGGCCAAC
>Ga0207684_10000132_pt1 | contig 134931 bp, 115 predicted proteins | sample KBSK5501metaG_FD_184342 | JGI IMG/M metagenome (GOLD analysis project Ga0207684, IMG submission 184342) | Corn, switchgrass and miscanthus rhizosphere microbial communities from Kellogg Biological Station, Michigan, USA - KBS K5-50-1 metaG... | ecosystem: Host-associated > Plants > Roots >...
GGATCAGACTTGAGATGACGCAAAAGGAGCCTCTGCTGGCTGGAATCGGCTACAAAATGTGGTCAGGAAGGCGATGTCTGCTATCTACTCCGGTAATCGTCAGTTTGAGACTATAATTCGCCAACGATGGCGCTTGCCACCGGCACAAAACTTGGTCCCTATGAGATTCAATCCCCGCTCGGTTCGGGTGGGATGGGCGAGGTGTATCGCGCCCGCGATACGCGGCTGGAGCGAGAGGTAGCAGTCAAGGTTCTGCCGGCCAATCTTTCGTCTGATCCGTCATTACGGCAACGCCTGGAGCGCGAAGCAAAAGCGGTTTCGAAACTCTCTCATCCGCACATCTGCACCCTGCATGACATCGGTCATCAGAATGGCGTGGATTTTCTGGTCATGGAACTGGTCGAGGGTGAAACGCTGGAGCACCGGCTAATCAAGGGACCTTTGCCGCCGGAGCAGACCCTCCGCTTCGCGGCGCAAATTGCCGATGCGCTGGCCAAGGCTCAGAAGATGGGCATCACGCATCGCGATCTGAAGCCGTCGAACATCATGCTCACGAAAACAGGCGCCAAGCTGATGGATTTTGGTTTGGCAAAAGGGTCCGGCCTGGCGCCCTTGGCAGATGTGCTAACCGAGATGACGGCAGAGCAAGCCAAGTTGACGGTCGAGGGAACGATCGTTGGGACGTTCCAATACATGGCGCCCGAGCAACTGGAAGGGAAGGAGGCAGACGGGCGCACGGATATCTTCGCCCTGGGGGAATTGATCTACGAAATGGCGACAGGGAAGCCGGCGTTCGCTGCAAAGAGCCGGGCCAGCTTGATCGCAGCCATTCTCACTTCAGAGCCGCAGCCCATGACGGCTTTGCATGCGATGACGCCGCCGGCTCTGGAGCGAGTGGTCAAGAAATGCCTGGCGAAAGATCCAGATGAACGTTGGCAGAGTGCGAGCGATCTGGCAGCCGAACTGCGCTGGATCTCTGACTCGGGTTCTCAGGCGGGCGTTCTGGCCCGTGGCTTTGCGGAGCGCAAGACCTGGAACCGCGCGGGTTGGTTGCTTGCAGCGCTATTGTTGCTGGTCATCCTGGGCGGAGCAGCGCTGTGGTGGCTTGGCGCGCAGCAATCCCCACGGGCGATGTACTTCAATATCCCTGTCACTCTCCCTGCCAACAACGTTGCACTTTCGCCGGATGGGCATACCCTGGCGCTGGTTGCCTATTGGGATCAAACCAACAAATACATGCTCTGGACGCACCCGCTGGGAGGCCGGGGCGCGACCGCTGTCCCGGGTACAGAGGACGCATCGCATCCGTTCTGGTCGCCGGACAGCCGCTCTATCGCGTTCTTCTCGCAGGGGAAGCTTAAGAAAGCAGATCTATCTTCGGGAGGATCGGCGCAAGTGTTGTGCGATGCTCCCCACGGTCGTGGCGGAGCCTGGAACCGGGAAGGCATCATATTATTCTCACCGGACTTTTTCACCGGATTATTCCGGCTTTCATCCGGTGGCGGGACAGCGGTGGAAGTGACCAAGCCGGATGCGGCTCGCCTCGAATCAAGCCACCGCTGGCCCCTTTTTCTTCCCGACGGACGACACTTCCTGTATTTGGCAGGCAATTTTTCGGGACATTTCGAAGCGAACCAGATTTTTCTGGGCTCGCTGGATTCGGGCGAGAAACGGCCCATTGTCAGCGCTAGCTCGAACGCTGCTTATGCCGACCCAGGCTACCTGCTGTATATGCGGGACAATGTTTTGGTGGCGCAGCGATTTGATTCCCGCAAATATGTGCTTCGCGGAGAACCCCGCACGATTAGCGATGAAGTGCAGTACTTTCCTCAGACCGACCTTGCCCTTTTCGGTGTAGCGGGCAAAGAGGCCCTGGTCACGCAAACGGGAAGAGGCGCGGACAAGTCGCAATTGACATGGTTTAACAGGAATGGCGGGACGACGGGCGCCATCGGAACACCGGGAGCATTCGCCAATCCGAGTATCTCGCAGGACGGACGGAGGTTGGCCTTTGAGCAGACCGATAGGGACGGCCGCCACATAGACATCTGGATTCACGAATTGGCAACAAATGGGACGACTCGTTTCACATTTGGCCCCGGGCTAAACGAGATTCCCCTCTGGAGTCCGGATGGCAAGCGGATCGTGTATGGCTCTAGCCGAAAGCTCAACTTCAGTATGTACCAAAAAAACGCAGATGGGTCGGGATCGGAGCATGAGATAGCCGACTTGGGCGGCCAGTCAGAAGGCGTCTGGGATTGGTCGCGCGACGATAAATACGTCCTCGCTCGGAAGGACAACGAGCTGTGGTACTTGGCATTACCCGATTTCCAGGCCAAGCCGTACCTGCAACCGAAGTGGATCGTGCGCAATGCGCAGTTTTCACCGGATACAAAATGGGTGGCGTATTCATCGAATGAAACAGGAAACTGGGAGGTCTATGTTTCGCCTTTTCCGAGTGGAACCAGCAAATGGCAAGTGTCCAGGGGAGGAGGAGAGCCGCGATGGAGGCGGGACGGCAAGGAGCTGTTTTACTTGTCCCCGGAAGGGAAAATGATGGCCGTGCCAGTGAGATTGGGAACCAGCTTCGAAGCCGGTTCGCCCCTGGTGTTGTTTCAGACGCACCTGCGACAACCAATTTCTGCGCAAGACGTGTTTTCCTATGATGTGACCGGCGATGGTCAAAAGTTTCTGGTCAACACAAAAGTGGATGAGCCCAATGCAGCGCCCTTGTCGATCATCCTCAACTGGGCTTCGGAGATGGAGAAGTAGAACTGGCCGCGTGATCGCAACGTATTTCTTCCAGCAACTTGGGGTCGATATTTCCTCCACTAATGATGGCCACGTTCATGTTTGTCTTGGGCAATTCATTGCGGTGGAAGAGGAACGCGGCGACGGCCACGGCTCCGCTGGGCTCAGCTATTGTGTTTGGATTTGAGGCCAGCAGTTTTACGGTTTCGCAAATTTCGTCTTCTTTGACGGTAACGATGTCGTCGACGTAGCGCCGGATGTGCTCGAAGGTGATGGAGCCGAGGCTCTGGGTGCGGAGCCCATCAGCGATGGTGCGCGAGACTTGGTCTGCGGAAAAGTCGATGATCTTTCCTGCACGCAGGCTCGCTTGCGCGTCGCCTGCTAGTTCCGGTTCCACGCCGATTACTTTTACTGAAGGCTTGCTCAGCTTAATTGCGGTCGCAATGCCGGCGATCATCCCACCGCCACCGACCGGCACAAGAATGGTTTCAATGTCGGGCAGATCTTCCAAAATCTCCAAGCCCATCGTGCCCTGACCGGCGATGATTTTCTCGTCATTGTAGGGAGGCACGATTACGTATGCGTGCTGCGCCGCAAGTTCTTCGGCTTTGAGTTGGCGTTCGGTGCTGCTGGGGCCGACGAGGACGATGTCCGCTCCTAGCGCGGCTGTGGCCTGGCGTTTGATGGCGGGAGCGCTGTTGGGCATCACGATGACAGCGTTCACGCCGAGGGCACGCGCGGCGTAGGCTACGCCTTGCGCGTGGTTGCCGCTGGAGTAGGAGATTACTCCGCGTTTGCGTTCTTCGGCAGAAAGTGAGGCGATCTTGTTGTAGGCGCCACGGAGTTTGAAGGCTCCGATGGGTTGCTGATTTTCGGGCTTGAGGAAAAGGCGGCGCTCGTCCGCCGTGTGATCTTCGGGACGGCTGAATTCGATCAGATGAGTCCGGGTGGCAACGCTGTGGATGCGGACACCAGCGGTGAAGATATCATTCAGGGTAACGATAAGAAATCCCTCGCAGTGAAGATTCTATCGTTTTCTCTGAATTTTGCTTAGCAGCCGCCAGGATCTCAGCGGCAGCCCGCTCACCGGAGCGAATGGCGCCTTCGATGTACCCCGTCCAAATCTGAGATGTCTCCGTTCCTGCCCAGTGAACGCGTCCGAAGCTGGTACGCAAAGCTGGGCCGAGAGTGGTAAGGACGCCGGGCCCCATGGACGGACCATAGCAGCCCCGGCTCCAGGGATCGGCCGGCCAGTCCTGATCAATGTAGTCAATGGGCTTCGCGCCTTCAGGACCAAAATATTTCACGATCAGGTCAACGGCCATTTTCTTTCGTTCCTCCATGGGACGGCCGCTCCACTGAAGAGCGCGGCGGCCGTCGATAAAACCGACGAGGAATCCGGGTTTGCCTTCGGGCGGGGTCGCCTCCGACATAAACGAGCAGGGCGGAGTATCTGTGAACAGCAAGCCGTTCATGCCGCGCTCTCGCCAAAATGGCTTTTCATACGCGACCCAGTACTTGATTACCGAGCCCATCGGCATCTGCTCGGTCAGGGCTTCGCGCTCGGGCGGCAGCGGCGGCTGGTAGCGAATGCGAGATGAGAGCGGCAAAGGCAGGGCGACTATAGTATGAGCGCTTTGCCACGTGCCCTTTTCGGAGACGACGGTCACTCCAGCCGAATCCTGAGAGATGCTCGAAACCGGCGCCTCAAGCACCAACGAGTCGCCTAGCTCCTTGCCTATGGCTGCTGACACCTGGTGCGTGCTTCCGGGCACGATATACATTTGCGCGCCGTTGTCGTATTTGGCAAGCTCTTCGAAAGAGTTGCCGGACCGACAATAGAAAAGAAAGTAGAGTAGCGAGACTTGCCAGGGTTCCGCCGTCAGCGTACCGCGGACTTCTGCGCTCATCATCCGGAGAAGCGTTTCATTGTGAACATTTTCGCGCAACCACTGCTCCAGCGTGAATGTCGTCCAACTCGTCGGCGTTGGGAGCGGTCCAGGGAGAATTCGGAGGAACTCGTTCCACCAGGGCGTTGAGCTTCGCCAGCATCCGGTCGTAGTCGGCCTGAGTCTTAGCATCGAAACCGAACTCTTCGCCATCCGGAGTGACTCGTCTGCCGGCAAAATCGACGATTCCCTTGCCGATGAGATATTGCCGCATGGTAGCGATGTGGTATTCGCGAAGAAGGTCGAGAAGGCGCGTCTGGCTGGGACCGACCCACATGCCGCCGAGATCAATGGTGTGTCCCGCAAGCTTGCCGGCTTTGACGCGTCCTCCAACACGATCGCGCGCTTCAAGAACCACGACTTTCTTGCCGGATCGGCGGAGTGTGCGTGCCGCCGCCAGACCGGCCATCCCGGCCCCGACAATAATCGCGTCGACACGACGGGGTTGCGGAAGGCCTGGAGCCGCCTCAGAAACATCTGGAATTAGGGCACCTGCTGCGCCAACTCCCAGCAGGCGTAACAGGTTGCGCCGGGAAAATGAGACTCTATTGTCAGACTTCTTGCGAACCATGATCGCGCCTTTCGCGGGCCATTCGAGACTTAAGTGGCTGGAATTGTAACCTCCACGAGGTGGAAAGGGGGAGGCTCGGGTACGCCGGGGGAGGAAACCGAAGAGAATGAGCGAGAGCTAAATCTCCAGGATTACCGGCATGATCAGTGGCCGCTTTTGCGTCTGTTTTGAAATGTAGCGCTTGAGGTCGGCGCGGATCTTTTCTTTAATCACTCCGTAGTCGCCCTTTTCTTCTTCACTCGACTGCTCCAGCGTCTGCATCACTACCTGGCGAGCGCCGTCCATGAGTCCGTTGTCTCCGACTGCGAAGCCTCGGGTCACGATTTCGGGGGTGCTCTCTACGCGACCTGACAGTTTGTTGATGGCGATGATAGGCAGCACTATGCCGTCTTCGCTGAGATGGCGACGGTCTCTGATGACCAAATCCTCGACCACGTCTGTGCGCGAGCCGGAATCGATGCAGACTCGGCCCACGTTCACGCGGCCTGCTTTGCGGGCACCGAGTTGGTCGAATTCGAGGACGTCGCCACTCTCGATCAGCATGACTTTGCCGACCGAGCCGTGCATCGCTCCCGCCATTTCGGCATGAAGCTTGAGTTGGCGGTATTCACCATGGATGGGAATGAAATATTTCGGCTTCACCAGGTTGATGATGAGCTTGAGCTCTTCCTGGCTGGCGTGCCCGCTGACGTGAATTGGGGGAGATGAGCCGTCGTCGTAGATGACGTGCGCTTCCCGGCGGAAAAGGTGGTCGATCATGCGATAGATCGTCTTCTCATTGCCGGGGATGATGCGCGATGAAAGCACGACCGTGTCGTCCTTTTCGATCTTGGCGTGCTTGTGATTGTCGACAGCGGCACGGGAGAGTGCCGACATGGGCTCACCCTGGGTCCCGCTAATCAGAACGCAAACCTTTTCCGGCGGGAAATTCTTCATGTCGCCGGGATGGATCACCAGCCCGTCGGGAATCTCGATGTAGCCAAGATCCTCGGCAATCTCGGCTGAATTGTTCATGGAGCGGCCGATGAATGCGACCTTGCGCCCGTGTTCATAAGCTAGATCCACGGCCAGCTTGATGCGGTGGATGGATGACGAAAAACAGGAAATAAAGAGACGGCGACGAGTATGGGCGAATACTTCGTCAAACTTGCGGCGTATAGCGCGTTCACTGGGGGTGTATCCCTTGCGCTCGACGTTGGTTGAATCCTGGAACAGCGCTAATACGCCTTGTTTGCCATATTCGGCAAAGGCGTGCAGGTCGAATAATCTGTTATCGGTAGGGGTGGGATCGACCTTGAAGTCGCCGGTGTGAACGATGGTGCCCAGCGGGGTATGGATGGCGAGGGCGACGCAATCGACCAGGCTGTGGGTTACGCGGATGGGGTGGATGGTGAAGATGCCGACCTTGAAACCTTCTCCAGCTCGCATCTCTCGCAAGTCAGCGTTGTCGAGCAAGCCATGCTCATCGAGCTTGTCTTCGATGTATGCCAGCGTGAACTCGGTGCCCCAGACCGGAACGTTCAGCTCAGACAGGATCCAAGGCAGCGCTCCGATATGATCTTCGTGACCGTGGGTGAGGATAATTCCTCGGACGCGCTGACGATTTTCGATGAGATAGGAAATATCGGGTACAACAATGTCGACGCCCAAAAGTTCGGCCTCAGGGAACATCAAGCCGGCGTCGATGACGATGATGTCATCCCCCCAGCGGACGGCCATGCAGTTCATACCGAACTCGCCCAGGCCCCCAAGAGGGACAATCTGCAGTTTTCCAGTTGACATCGGAAGTAATGATGCTAGCACAGACGGCTTTAGTACCGAGTGTCTGAGTACTCGTGCGGAGGAGCGAGTACGGTGATCCCCTAGCAACTGGCAGGGAATAAATGGACACTAACCTATCGATTGAGCTTCTTGCATGGCTTTCGCGGGACGCTTCGGCTAACCTGAATATAGATGATGGAGATTCAACGCAAATCCTGGTTTCGCGGTCGCGTCGAGACGGCGCTCATGAAAGGGCTGACGCGTGCCTACTCGACGGTTCAGGTGGATCACGACAAATTTCTTCTACAGGTCCGGGCTGCATATCGGTTGCCCATTAGCAGCTATCAGGGAGTGTTCTCGCTGGACGTACATGAACTGGATGCCGTTGCCGACTCCATCGTGCGGAGCGGTATGAAAATCGCGGCCGTGGAAGGAGCGGGATTTGGCCTGGGCGGAATGCTCACGATTGTTCCCGACCTCGGAATTCTCTCGGCGATCACTATGCGAACCATCCAGAAGTTGAGCCTGATTTACGGTTTTGAATTCAATACTGACGATGAAATTGCCGAGCTTTGGATTGCCGCCGCCAGTGCCGCGGGAGTGGATATCAGCCGGGAGCTTCTGGAGAAAGAAGTAGTCAACAAATTTGTGCCGCGGGTGATTCAACGGATTGCAGCGCGGGCCAGCGCCGAAGTTGTGGAAAAGTGGGCGGGACGGGTGATCCCGCTGGCCAGTTCCGCGATTGGTGCCGGCCTGAACTACTGGTTCGTGCGGGCCTGGGGGGAGCGCGCCAAGGCACACTTTCGCCAGCGTCACTTGGAAATCCGAAATCAAATGAATCGGGAACGGGAAGCGTTGCCTGTTTCTACCGCTCTGTCACGCGTGTCGTCCTGACAACGATTAACCAGCAATGCACCACTGACTGTGCAGTTTGCGCCGCGCTGTGTTAAAACACTTCTGATAGATGCTCACTCTAAACTGCTCGGCCATTCTCTTCGATCTCGACGGTGTCCTGGTAGATTCCACGGGTTCGGTTGACCGCCAATGGCGTGCCTGGGCGCGCGAGCAGGGAATTGACGAGCAGAAAGTGATTGATGTTGCCCATGGCGTGCGGACCATCGAAGTCATACGGCGTGTGGCGCCTCATATGGATGCAGAAACTGAAGTGCTGAGGCTCGAGCAGCGAGAGGCAGATGACCACGATGGGGTTTCTCTGATGCCAGGCGCGATTGAGTTGGTAGGTTCGATCCCCGAAGGACAATGGGGCGTGGTTACATCGGGAACCCGCTTGCTGGCGAGCGCTCGATTGCAGTGGGCGGGGCTGCCGTTGCCGCGAGTTTTGGTGACGGCTGAAGATGTGACGCATGGAAAGCCGGACCCAGAGCCGTATTTGAGGGGAGCACAACTACTGGGAGCGAAGCCTGAGGATTGTTTGGTGATCGAAGACGCCCCCGCGGGAATTCAGTCGGCGCAGGCCGGCGGCATGAAAGTTGTGGGACTTACAAGCACGTATGGAGCGCCCCAACTGCAAGCAGCCGATGCTGTGGTCCAGAAACTGGCTCAGGTGCAAGTTCGAAAGGATGGTCCGGGAAGGCTGGCCGTGAGCCTTCAGGGTCATGAATAGCAGGCAAAACTCACCGCAACCAATCTTCCAGTTCGATTCCGCGGTCGGTTTTCTCGTCACGATATTTCACGATGACTGGAGTGTAGAGCGAGAGACCCCATTCGTCCGCTGCGCCCTTTTTCACTGTGCGCTGTCCTGCTGCGCGCGAGCCTACTGTGCTAGAGCTTACTTGGCGAGACCCAGGCACCACTACGGCATTTTCGGGAACTTCGAGCGGAGTGTCGAGAGTTGCACGGTAGATTTCGCTGCGCACAAGGTCGTAAAGCGGCGTGGACCGAGTCAAGATCGTCCCCGCACCGAGGACGGCGCGGGCGCGCACCAGCGTGCCTTCGTAGACTCCGCAATTGCCGCCCACCAGCACGTCATCCTCGATAATTACCGGCGCGGCGTTCACCGGTTCAAGCACGCCACCGATTTGTGCAGCTGCGCTAAGATGCACGCGCTTGCCGATTTGCGCGCACGAACCTACCAGCGCGTGTGAATCCACCAGAGTTCCTTCGTCCACGTAGGCGCCCACATTGATGAACATGGGCGGCATGCAAATGACTGAAGGCGCAACGTAAGCTCCCTCGCGCACCGAGGAACCACCCGGGACCACACGGACTTGATCGGCAGCGGTGAACTGACGGGCGGGGAAGGTATCTTTGTCTACAAATGAAAGGCAGGCACCACTTCCCATTTCGGCGAGTTGTCCGAGACGGAATCCCAGCAGAATGCCTTGCTTCACCCAGGCGTTGACGGTCCAACGGCGGTTAATCTTCTCGGCCGCACGGATTTTTCCTTGGGTGAGCGCGTCGCGAAATTCGAGGAAAGTTCGGCGCGCTGACGGGTCATGCTCGACTTCTCCGACGGCAGCGAGGCGCTCGATGGAGGATTTCAAGGATTGCATGAAGGGGAAGTATAAAGGAATGCTGGAACCAGGAGGATGAGTACCAAAATAATCGGGTTCGTTTCAATGAGGTGGTCTTTGGCGGGTCGCGGGATCACTGGGGTTCGTAGAAATGACACTCCAGCGGCCAGTGAGCACTTCGTTGGCCTTGAGCACGACGCGATTAGTATCACCTTCTCATCGCGGGGGATTCTGGCGGCTTTTTGACTCTGCGTTTTATCAGAGACGCGCTTTCGCGATCTGCGCTTTGGAATGCTCTTCGGGCCACTGGCACAGTCCTCGCAGGCGGTGCAATACGGCGTCATCGCCAGTCTTACAAGTTATGCTAAATCGGAAACGGGCGTGATCATCGATCTTAATCCCTCACACGCATTTGCACTCGCTGCGGATCAGCACGCCGGTCATGCCGTGCGCGGCTTCGCGCGCAGCGACCACGGTCGCGTAGGGTCCGTGCCAGCGGGCATGATTAACATCGTGGCCGGCAGGACGTCCCTTGCCGTGGCTGCATTGGCCGCAGGATGCGCGATGCAGGACGATTTTGTGCGGGCCTGCTGCCCAGTTCTCGTAAATATAGAACTCCGGGAGTTGCGCCGCGGCCGCGGCAGGCTTGGCGATCAATCCAGCTTCGGCGGCCACCTTCTGGAGGCGGCTGCGTGTGTCGCGCCGCATGGGCACCAGAGGTAGCCGATAGACTTCTTCGATGCGTCCCATCATGGCTAGCACGGCTTTCACCGGTATCGGGCTCGACTCGGTGAAGTTGGCCTGCATAAGCGGCAGATACTTGCGATGAAGACTGCGGGCGGTGGTCCAATCGTTGTTGAGCGCAGCTCGTGTCATGGCTGACATTTCGTGCGGGATTTCATTCGATGCGACGGAAATAATTCCCACGCCGCCGAGGGAGACTATTGGAAGAGTGACAGCATCGTCGCCTGAGAATACCAAAAATCTTTCGGGCACAACGTTGATGACCTCGGCGATCTGCGTCATGCTGCCGCTGGCTTCCTTTACCCCGACGACGTTGGGGATCTCCGCGAGGCGTGCCAGCGTGCCCGGCTCGATATTTGCGCCCGTGCGCCCTGGTACGTTGTAAAGAATGATGGGCTTGTCTCCTACGGCTTCGGCGATGGCTTTGAAGTGCCGATATTGGCCTTCCTGCGTGGGCTTGTTGTAGTACGGGGAAGCGGTGAGGATCGCATTCACTCCGGGCCGCGCGGCAATCTCTTTCGCCTTCTCGACTGCATCGTGAGTTGAATTTGAGGTGGCGCCCGCGACGACAGGCACGCGTCCTGCCGCAATCTCTATCGTGGTGTCAATTACGTAGAGCCATTCATCGTGCGTGAGAGTAGGCGTCTCGCCGGTCGTGCCGCAGGGAACTAGAAAATCAATGCCTGATTCCACTTGCCATGCGACCAGGTTGCGCAGGGCAGCATCGTCGATGGAGCTGTCCTGCCGAAAAGGGGTTACGAGCGCCGTACCACAGCCCCGGAGTTGCATAGGAATAAGATAGCGCGAATGGGGATAGAGGGGAACTCAGCCGAAGGCAAGCGCAGAATTGATTTGCAAGGCGTATCTACAACTCCCGCCACACGTCTTTGAAGTCGTAGAAGCCCTTTTTGCCCACGAGCCATTGCGCCGCGCGCACGGCACCTTCCGCGAAGCCGCGGCGGGAGGTGGCGTCGTGGCAGAGATAGACATTGTCGTTGGCGGACTCGAGGACGACCTCGTGCATGCCTATGACTTCTCCCTCGCGGAATGAAATGATTTCGATTTCTTCGTCCTTGCCGCTGGCCTCGCGGATCACGCGCTGGATCGCCATGGCCGTGCCGGAGGGGGCGTCCTTCTTGTGGGCATGATGGCGCTCGAAGATTTGACCTGTGTATTTGTGCTGCAGCGCTGCGGCTGCGGTGCGGGCGATGTCAAAGAACAGATTTACTCCTATGGAGAAATTTGCGGCGTAAACGAATCCCGTGTCGTGAAGCTTCACGAGTTCGCGAATTCGGTCCAGTTCCCGGTACCAACCGGTGGTACCGACGACCATGTTCTTGCCACGCTTAACGGCAGCTTCAATGTTAGCGATGACGCAGTCGGGGGTGGTGAAATCGATGACAACATCTACGTCACGAAGTTTCTCGGGTGTTAGGGCGGCACAGGCGTCGTTTTCTTTTGCTCCGGCGATCTGGATGTGATGTTTGCGTTCCCGCGCTAACTCGGCGACCAGCGTGCCCGTTTTTCCACGTCCTAAGATAAGCAGGTTCATGACTTCGAGAAAATCGAATGCAAACAGCTTACCTCAGGAGTCTGCAGTCATGCCGGAATAGGTTTGGTGCAATGACCTGATGGCGTCAACAGTGTCGACGTAGACAACTTGCGCGCCACAATTGCAAAAATCCTTTTCGACTACATCCCTGCTGGCACTGGCATCCCATAACAACACATTGTTGAACCGGGGGTGCGTGCATCAGACTCAACTCCTGGTGGTAATTGTCGTCATCGCCGTAATCGACGTGGCTGGAATCCTGTTTTTCGCAATGCGCAAGCGCCGCAGCCAAAAATTGCGGGAGCGCTTTGGGCCCGAATACGATCGGGTGGTAAAGCAGGAAGGAGATCCTCGCAAGGCAGAAGGGGTACTGGAATTTCGCGAGAAACGCAGAGCCAAGTTCAAAATCCGCCCACTGTCGGCCGCCGACCGATCCAGTTTTGCGGTTCGTTGGAACGAGGTCCAAAGCCGGTTTGTAGACGATCCCCGAGCAGCGGTGACGGTTGCCGAGAGTCTGGTCAGCGAGGCAATGCAGGCCCGCGGATATCCAATCGGCGAATTTGAGCAACGCGCCGCCGATATTTCGGTGGATTATCCGGTGGTTGTGGAAAATTATCGTGCCGCACATGCGATCGCGCTGCGCCACAGTGCTGGCCAGGCCAGCACGGAGGACCTGCGGCAGGCGATGGTGCATGACCGCAAGTTATTTCAAGAACTGCTCGATGAGCGTGCCGCGCAAAGAATAGGGAGCATAACCATGGCCATACCGTTGAGAAAAGACGAGCCCCAACAAATCGACAACCAGAAACTCACAACTGCCGATCTCGCCAAACGACAGCGTGCCGCTACAGAACCGAAGGGTCCCCGACCTGTTCTGGGTGAACGGATGCCGGCTGAGCAAAATCTTGAGCAGGCTGCCAGAGAGCCAAAGCAGAGTGCAAGCCGAGATGCCGCAGCGCCACTGTTCCCAAACAATGAGTGGGAAGCTTTGGCGCAGTCGCTGGAAAGAAGTTCAAACTGCATTCGGGGACGAGTCACGCAAGACCGTCGAAGAGGCCGATGGCTTGGTGGCTTCTGCGATGAAGCGGCTAGCTGAAGTATTCGCGGAGGAACGCTCGAAACTTGAGCAGCAATGGGATCGCGGAGACAGGGTCTCGACTGAGGATTTGCGCATCGCATTGCAGCGATACCGCACGTTCTTTCAGCGGTTGTTATCGGTTTAAAGAAGACAAAGAGAAAGGCCGGCGGACTCGCGGATCTACGCGGGTCCCGGCCATGCTGCTACGCGAACACTTCCGGATCCAGCTCCGCAAAAAATGTTTTGTGCAGACGCTGAATGACATCGGGTACTTCGTCTTCTTCGATTACGAAGGTCAGGTTGATCTCAGAAGCTCCCTGCGAAATCATGCGAATCTTCTTGTCTGCGAGTTCGCGAAATACTAGCGCGGCGATGCCCGGCTTTTCCCGCAGATTCTCGCCGACCAGGCAGACGATCGCCTTGCGTCCTTCATATTTTACGTCAGCCAACTTGGACAAGTCGGCCGCGAGGGCGGGTATGGAGTGATTCGAGTCCACGGTGAGGGAGACGCTGACTTCAGAAGTTGAAACCACATCGACCGCAACCTTGTGCCGATCAAAGGCTTCAAAGATCGCGCGCAGAAAACCGTGGGCCAGCAGCATGCGGGGCGCAGCGACCTGGATGATCGTAATATGTTTCTTGGCCGCGATGGCTTTGAAGATGTTTTGTCCCTGGGGAGCGTGCGTGGTGATACGCGTTCCTTCGCAGGACGGATTTAAAGAATTCAGCACGTATACCGGGATATTTTTCTGGATTGCGGGCAGGACCGTTGCCGGGTGTAGTACTTTCGCGCCGAAATAAGCCAGTTCGGCAGCTTCGTCGAAGCCGATGACTTTGATGCGGCGTGCGTCGGGGCAGATTCTGGGGTCGGTGGTGAGGATGCCGTCAACGTCAGTCCAAATTTCGATACGCTCCGCGCCAAGGCCGGCGCCCACGATGGCGGCAGAAAAATCTGAACCGCCTCGGCCGATGGTCGTGGTAATGCCCGCGCGACTTGCGCCAACAAATCCTCCCATGACCGGTACCTGACTCTCATCGAGGAGTGGTTGCACCTTCGTCTTCAAGCGTTCATTGGTTTCATCATATTGCGGAACTGCCTGCATGTAGTTGCTGTCAGTGACCAGGATGTCGCGGGAGTCCACGTGGCTGCCATTTAAGCCGCGTGCTGAGAAAGCCGCCGCCACGATTTTGCTGGAGAGCACTTCACCGAAGGCGGCCACGTGGTCGGTGGTACGCGGCGTCAATTCACCGACGGCTGAGATGCCGCGCAGCAATTCGTCGAGCGCCTCGAAGTCGGCTCCAAGTTCCGCATGGAATTGAGTGAAGAGCGCAGTTCCCAGCAATTCGCTGGCAGTGTTGTAGTGGCGTTCTTGAAGCGAGCGGCAGAGCTTGAGCGCGGCCTTGCGCTCTCCGGCTCCGGCGGCGCGTGCCATGGTGAGCAGTGTGTCGGTCACCTTGGACATGGCGCTGACCACGACCACCGGTCGTTGCGTCAGACGCCCTTGCACGATGGAAGAAACGCGGTCGATGGCCTTCGCGTCTCCGACCGAAGTGCCGCCGAACTTCATCACGATCATCGGCGTGACTTCCTTATGCCCTGCGGGAGCGCGACTGGGTGTGGATTCATCCCAGATATCCCTTAGCTTTTAGCAGCTCGGCGTTCAGCACTGCCGCACCGGCTGCTCCGCGGATCGTATTGTGCGATAGGACGGTGAACTTCCAGTCGAGCACTCCGCAAGGACGGAGCCGGCCCACGGCGGTGGTCATGCCTGCGCCTAGATCGATGTCGAAGCGGGGTTGCGGCCGGTCGGGAGCGCCGAAATACACTACAGGATTTTTCGGGGCGCTGGGCAATTGCAGTTCCTGAGGCTCAGCGCGAAAACTATTCCACGCAGCGATCATTTCTTCCGGCTTCGCCTTGCTGTTGAGGCGAATGGAAACCGACTCGGTGTGGCCGTCCTCGACCGCCACACGGTTGCATTGCGCGCTCATGGCGAATGTGGCCGACACAACTTTGGTTCCATTCATCTGTCCCAACAGCTTCCGCGTTTCTTCCTCCATCTTTTCTTCTTCTTTGGCGATGTAGGGAATCACGTTGCCCAAGATGTCGAGTGACGCCACTCCGGGGTAGCCCGCCCCGCTGACCGCCTGCATAGTGACGGCCATAACGGTTTCCAGGCCGAAGCGTTGCTGCAAGGGCGCCAGAGCCAGCACCAGGCCGATGGCCGAGCAGTTCGGGTTGGTTACGACGTAGCCGCCGGATTTCTTGCGCCAGGATTGCCCATCGATCAACTTAATGTGGTCAGGGTTGACTTCTGGAATCACGAGCGGCACATCTTGCTGCATGCGCAGAGCGCTGGAGTTTGAGACCACCGCGCAGCCAGCATCGGCAAAGCGAGGCTCGAGCTCGGCTGCAATGCCGGCGTCCAGCGCGGCAAAGATGACCCTAGGCGCGCCATCGGGGATTGCCGGAGAAACGCGCATCGCCGCGACAGCGGTGGGAATAGGCGTCTTTAGGCGCCAGCGTGCAGCCTCGGCATAGGACTTGCCTTCGGAACGATCCGAAGCTGCCAGCCAAGCCATTTCGAACCAGGGATGACGTTCCAGCATTTGGATGAAGCGCTGTCCCACAACTCCGGTAGCGCCCAGAATTCCTACGGGTATTTTGGTGCTCATAGGTTGATCATAATTTCTGCATGAAGGTTAATTCGGATTTTACAACAGCGCTTAGATCTAACCGGATGTTGAGTGGGTTCTTGACCCCCGCTGCCCCGGAATCTCTGCGGAAGGTGAAGCCGAAAGGGGCTGGAGTGACGCCTGAGAATCGCGGAGGAACTGCAGACTTCAATCTTTAGGTCCGGGGCACAATTTCGCTTCCGAAAGAGTACTGGTTGAGCGGGCCAAACTTTCGTTTCTCCGCGTATAAGCGCCAGCGGCGGAAAACAATGCGCAAGCTTGCCATGACCGGAATGGAAAGAAAGATGCCAAGAATACCAGCGATTTCTCCTCCGGCCATTACACCGAAAATCGCTGCCAAGGGATGGAGTTCCATACTCTTCCCCATGATGCGCGGGGAAGTCACGTAATCCTGAAGCAATCGCCACAGTCCCAGAAATACCAGGAGAACAATCCAATGCTTATAAGCCATCAACAACGCGACGCTCATAATGATGATTGCGGCTGCCAGCGGTCCCACCACCGGGATGAACTCGAGCAGGCCGCCGGTTGTGCCCAATACCAGCGCGTAAGGCACGCGCATGCCGCCAAGAAATGCCGAGTAGGCGACGAGAGTGAGTGCCGCGAGCGTCAGTTGCGCGCGAATGAAGTGGGCCAGCATCTGATTCAAATCGTTGAGCACTCCCTCCAAAAGCTCGCGCTGAGGCCGCGATTGCACCAGCGAAAGTAGTAGCTCACCAAATGCGCGGCCATCTTTAAGGAAGAATATAGACAGGATGGGAACGATAATAAAAAGCCACGCCTGCTTGGCCACATCCGCAACCCGCAGACCAACACGCTGGGCGACTCGAGTGATGTCGCCGCTGTGATTCGTCAGAAATTCTCTCAGGAGCTCGGTGGTCCTATAGTTCCAGCCATGCTGTTCGCCGAGTTGCTCTGCAATTTTGCCAGAACTCAGCTGCGTCAGCACATCAGGCAAAGTCTGCCCCAGCCGCGTTCCTTCGCGGCCGATTCGCGGCCCCATGGAAACGAAGAGCAACACTACGAGCGATAGCAAGAGAGCATAGATGACCGCAATGGCGCGGCCGCGACCGTGCAGAAGCCGCTCCAAATACGAAACAACGGGACTCATGAGATAAGCAAAGAAAATGGCGAACAGGAATGCAATCAGAGTCTGCCGCGCTGCATACAGAAAACCGATGCCCAGGGCAAACAACAGCACCGTCAGCAGTACCCGCACCGTGCGTGTATCAATCACCGACAAGGCTGTTTTCCGAACGATCTCAAATCGGACGCGAAGATCGATCCCCCCTAGTCTCGAACAACTTCCGTATTATCGGCAGGAATCGCTACTCGCATCAGTTTGAATTGATCGTGGTCATCGACCCAAAGCGCCCAGGTAAAACCTTCCCCACTCAGATTCAAGCGCAGAAGCTCCCGCTCCGCACCGCGGATGTTCACTTTTTCCTTGCCTACCAACTCCAGCCGGACTCGCATGGAAGTCCGATCCTGCGGCACCAAAACGCCGAATTCCACAGGTCCCTTCTGGCATTGCAAATTTCCACCCTCCGGGTGGCAGTCCGCAGCCAGGTAACGCCACAGGAGCACCTCACGATGAACGAAGAAATTGTTGTCCAGGATCATGGACGTGTTGGGCATCAAGAATGGCTGTTCCGCGGGTTTGGCGGAGGTGGAAGTGGAAATTTTCTCAATTAGAAATTCGTTGCTAGGAGTGACGACCAACGAACTCACGACCGGGGTTGTTTCGTCCCACTCGTAGCGAACCAATTGCGCATTGGGCATGATCTGCAGTTCCGAGCTCTGATCGTAGTTAGCCGTGCCGCTAGCGTCTTTAAGATGCGACTTGATGATGCTGAGGCCGCGCTGCTGTTGGACGCTGAAGCTCTCCGTTACTATCCGCTGTCCCTTTATGAAAACACCGAATGAACCCGAGTCCACGGTCTGCGCAGCGGGCTGTTTGGCCTTGTCTTTATCATCCTGCTTCTGATCCCGGGCCTGGGCCGCTAGGGCGCACAGCAACACCATCGCTATCAGCCATCGGGCATCAGTGGTCCATTTCAACATGCTACGAGGCAATTTCTCAAACTCCCTTTCTCCCGTCCAGATCAAAGGCTCTGGCCACCTCCGCGGCAACCCCTGCCGCATCTTTGCCACTCGTTTCCATCCGCAGCGATGCTTTCAGGTAACCCGGCCGGCGAGCATCGTAGAGCCCTTGGAAGCTCTGGGCATCTATGAGCAGGGGACGATCGACCTGCTGGCTGCTTCTCTGTTGCTGGCAGCGCCCCCACAGTTCGGCAACGGGCGCGTCCAAAAAGACCGTGGGAACTCCGATGCTTTTAATTCCCGCAGCGTTTTCTTTTTGCACGAATGCCCCGCCTCCGAGGGCGACGATCATCGCCGATCCACTTTGTAGCTCTTTCAGCAACTCGCGCAGAGCTGCTCGCTCGGCACGCCGAAATTTCTGCTCTCCCGAGGTCCGCAAGAGTTCCGCGACCGTCCGTCCCTCGCGCCGTTCGATACGCTCGTCCAGATCCACAAACGTCCACCCCAACCGTTCTCCCAAGGCCCGCCCAACGCTGCTCTTGCCTGCGCCCATGAAGCCGACAAGGAAGAGAGCTCGCACGGACAGGTCGCCCGCGTGCGAACGCTTCTTCTTTGGGCGGCATACACCTGATCGCTTCTGCATGCGTACTGGGCTCTTAAGACGCCCTTTCGCCCGAATCGGTTTTCGTATCGAGTCTATTTTTCTGAGCGTTTCTTGAGGTGGATTTTACCACTGAAGGTACGCAGCACGACCGAGGATGCTGCCTTGTTGATGGTGCCGGCGAAGGCACTCCCCACCTTGGTAGGGAACCAGTTGTGATTCTTGGGTTGGAGGGGGATGTCATCATGCACCTCTCCGCGGACGGAGCGAGCGCTCACGTCGGCAGAAGTCCACTCCGGAATAATGGCATCGATATTTCCGCTGTGGCTGGTCAGGCGGTATTCTCCGCTATTACCGAAGTCCCCGCTGTAAGTGATGGTTCCGCTTGTGGAAACGACCTGCACCAGCTGGCCTGTGACCGCGTTCAGCGTTACTTCTCCACTCAAGGAGTCGACTTCGATGTGACCGTCTTTAATGTTGCTCAGCGTCACTGGCCCGTTCAAGGTTTTTATGTGTACGTGAGCGTCGGAAATGTCGTGCACATCAACCGTGGCCGCTGCGCCTTCCAGAGTTACGTCTCCGTGCAGTCTCTCGGCTCGCAGTGGGCCAGTGGTGGAATGCATGGTGATGCTGGCGTCTGCCGGCACGAGAACTTCATAGTCCACACGCCCGCTCTGCCGGTCGGCGCCAGGCAGAAGGTGCGACTGAATATCTACGCGGTTTCCGGTCTGGCTGTTGTCCACCTCGACCTTGTCAGAATGGAGGAATGCACTTACGACGACGGTATTATTGGAGGAAGGCTTTACCCAGATCGATCCGTAAGGGTTGTTCACCGAGACGCCCGCCTTCGGCCCCACTATGAAGTGATATTCCTTGCGGCTCTCGGCGAACAACGTGCCCGCTGCCATGACTCCAACAATGACAAGTTTCGCGGTGCGCGTGCTAACCATGTGACTCCCTCAAGGCTTGCTACCCGCGGTTCTCAGCACCCGCGGGCCACGATTCCATCATTATGGCAGAGAACGGTCCATGGCCATTTCAAAAAGCATGGCCTTCTGCTGGTAAGCGTCCATCAATGAACGCCGTGCCTCTGCGTCATTCGGGTTGGCGTCGACCGTACTCTGTGCGTCGAGTATGTATTCGTTGACCCGCCGCAAATTGTCCTCATACTGCATCTTCATGAACGGAGCACGGTCAGCGACTTCCTGGAGCAACTCAGCGTCGTTCATGCCCGCGTCCGCCACAGCGACGTTGGCAGCAGGAACAGGAAGAGGATGAGTGTCCTTGGTCAATCGCGTGGAGAGAGAATGCTGGTTCGCGTAAATCCCCACCAGGATGAGGAGGGCTGCTGCGGCTGGGACCATCCAACGCGCCCCTCCCCAGCGCGTGCCGAAAGACGCCACCAGCGAACGCGATTCACCGGGCGGACGAATCAGTCTTTCCTGCCGTAAAACGATGGCAATGGAATTCCATACTCGAGGGCTGGGTTCATCGACCTTGCGCAGTTCCGCAGCCGTCGAGATAATGAGGTTTAGATCAGCGACCAGCGTCGAGCACGCTGGACAACCGGCCAAGTGGGCCTGCTGTTCTGCACTACTGCTGTCCTCGACTTCCGCCAAGCTCTGACGCAGCTCAACGCAATTCATGCGACTCTCCCCAAGCTGGCTGCGGTTATTTATGTTTACCGCAGTTCGTGCGCCTCTGCAAAGGTACTGCTATATTCCTCAGGACTTCCCGGCCTTTTCGGCTCTCTTGATCCTGAGGATATCGCGCAACTTCATACGTGCTTTGTGTAACTGTGACTTGCTATTTCCAATCGAACATCCCACGATGCCGGCTATTTCATTGTGTTCGTAGCCTTCAACATCGTGCAGGACAAAGATCGTCCGGTAGCCGGGAGGGAGACTTTCGACTGCCTTCTGCAACTGCAGCCGGTCGATGGATCCGGCCAACGACAAATCTTCGGCCCCAAAATCTTTCTTCGGTGAGTCTTCCTCAGTGTTTTGCGTGCTCTCTTCCAACGAAACCACGGGAAGGCTCTTCTTCCTTAGATGCATCAGGACGACGTTTACCGACAGCCGATGTAACCAAGTCGAAAATGCTGACTCGCCGCGAAACGTACCGATCTTGCGAAACAACTGCAAGAACGCTTCCTGGGCCAGATCTTCTGCCTCCGCCGTGTTGGCGGTCATACGCAAACATAGCGAATACACGCGTCGCTTGTGACGATCGTACAAAGCCTGGAACGCTTCCGCGTCCCCTTGCTTGGCCCGTTCGATCGCTTCTGCCTCGCTGAGACCGTCGTCTGTTTGCTGTCTTCGGTCGGTCAAGTCGCCTGTTCCGGCCGCACTCTTTCTGATGCCACTTAAGTAGCTTTTCGTTGTACGGCTTGCGAGCCCTACAAAGCTCTGGGGGAGCGCGGTTACCTTCAGAATATCAGACCTTTTCTCCCGATCCTGGAATTCAACTAGGAGCCTCGGCACGGTCGTCGCCTCCTGAGCAAACCCTTTGTGTTCGCGGAGTTGTACGGTTTTGTCCTAAGAGCTTCTAACCCGGCAGAGGGGGCAGAGTCGCGAGACTACCAAAATTGGTAAGGCAAGGAGATTATTGGGACGCACTATTGGCCGTAGTAATGGTTTCCAGGCCGTGTCCGTGAGGACCTGTTTCGCGCCGCCGTAAGAGAAAGGCAAACAACACGCCAAGGAATCCCAGGCCCGAAAAAATCCACATGCCTAGGCGGTAACCGGCAGGATTGTCGGCGCCGGCGTGGCTGTGATTATTGGCCCATCCAATCACCAGGTTAAGACCGAACAGGCCAATATTCTGAATCATCGTCATAAGGCCGTAGGCAGTGCCCAACTTCGACTGATCGACGATATAGGCCACGGAAGGCCACATGACCGCCGGAATCAGCGAGAACGCGACTCCCATCATTGCCATCGGGACATATAGGCTGACATGCGTATAAGCCATCATCAGGTAGACGGGAATTAGCAGCATAGAGCCGAGCATCATTAACAGGGCCCTATTGCCTACGCGGTCCACCCAGAGGCCAAATAGCGGAGTGGCTATCATTGCAAACAAAGTCAGCATGCTGGACAGAAATCCTCCAAATTCACGCGACGTGCCATGAGCCTCCATGAAAAATTTCACGGCAAACGTTTGAAAAGGAAAGACGGCCGAGTAGAAGACGATACAAAGCGCCACGATGAGCCAATAACTCACGCCAAACTTCCAAAGGTCAGAGAAGACGACTTTGTCGGTGGAGACCTCGCCGAGACGGTAATGGTTTTCGGCCCATACTTCCATGATCCAGTAGATGACGGATCCGACCAGGCACAAGCTGGCAAAGGCCACCGAAATAATGAAGGGCGTGCGCCAGTTGGCATAGGCCGCCCGCGCCCAAGTCGGGGAGTTAAGGGCGGCAAACGTTCCTAATCGCGAGGCGGTCAGGTTCAACCCGAAGGCAAAGCTGAGTTCCTTGCCCCTGAACCAGCGCGCCAGCGCAGTGGTGACCGCAACATTAAGCGATTCCGCTCCCATACCGAAAATCAGGCGCCCGCTTGCCATAAGCGGCAGGTGCCCGGACACCGCAGTGATGACCGGACCGATGAAGCAGAGGACGCCGAATATCATCAACGCTTTTCGTAGTCCAATGCGATCAATGAGAAAGCCGCCAATTACTACCGTGAAAATGTTCGGAAAACTGTAAATCGCTTGCAAGAACCCGATGTTCAAATCAGAGAACCCGAGTTGGCTTTTGAGCACGTCGGCGAGAGGACTTAATGCGTCATACACGTAGTAGCTACCAAACATCGCAAGGCTGAGGAAGATGAGGACCAGCCACCGGTACAGGCGTGTAGGCTCGGGACGCAAGGTTTCAGGCATTCGGTGGTCTTCTCGGAACGAAAAGATTGGAATCAGAAATTTGCGAGCAGAAGATTAGCAGATCGTGGCAGCGGTTCGCACTGAGCAAAAACAGAAGGCTCGGGATGCCGAGCCTTCGCGCGCACGAGTCAAAACTAGAGACCTTAGTGGGTGCTATTGAATTTTCTCGGTCTTGCCGTCCCACTTAACTTGGCCGTTCTGCTGGTTCATCCGTTCCACGTCCTGGTTTGTGTAAGTGCGTGCGGCCCGCTTCACGCCTCTCACTGTAGAAGCAGTCTGTCCCGCACCGACGGATTGCTCCTGGCCGGTGTAATAGGTCCAGACCGGCCGCATTTCTTCGCCATGTCCCGCCTCGCGGTGTTCGGCGCGCTCCTCATGCATTCCTCCGCGTTCCTCATGAGGAAGCCTTACGGCAGGCGATACCATCGGACTTCCACCGCCGGAGTACCACACCGGCTCGGTATAGACGGCGCTCGTATTGCCCGTGACCATGGAGAGCGTGGAATTCCTGGCACCGGCCAAGAGTCCGCCGGTAGCATTGCTTGCTCCCATAGGAGACGGTGAAACGGTTTCGAGGGAGACGGTGGGTGTAGTCACTAGTGGGATGTAGGGCCCGCAGCCATACCAACAATAGCCGGGAGCATTTCTTACTCCCGATTGACCAACTGCTAAAGCAGAGAAAACAAGAAGCAGAACAGCGAGAGTAACGCTACGCATACGACCTCCTGGGAGACGTGCCCAATGCTCCTTCGGAGCAGGTGGCGTGCCAGGAATCGCTTCCGTCTTACTTGCTAAAATGGGCGTTTTTCAGGTCTTTAGCCGCCGACCAGATACGTGCCCTTCACGTATTGTGCAAAGACTTTCCGATAATCCGCAGCAAAACAAGCATTTGCCAGCTCTTGCGGAACCTAACTTCCTACGTACCTGGCGTACAGGCTGCGAGCAATTGCCGTGTCGGTCGTGCCTTTGATGATGGCACGGCCATCGGGAAAGAGGGTCATTTCATAGGGATCGTGCCAGAACTTCAGCACGAAGTCATTGTGCCGGACCACGCCGTGGGGTTGGAGGCGGCGATCCATCTCCGCGAAATCGATTGGCCTCTGGTGCTCGTGAATCTGCACGGAGTTGCGACCACAGAGCGTAATATGCGCCCGCCCTTCTCCCGCGAGATGGATGAAGTCTTTTGTTCCGCACGCACGACAGTCGGGACGTGGCTGAGTCGCGGAGATTTCCCCATGTTGGTTGGTCCAGACGTCAAACGACAGCAGGGTTCGCCGCAGCTGCGGGGCGTCAGGGCCGGCGACCAGGAGTTTGAGCACCTCAGTGACGGCAATCGAAGCCACCACATTCACCGCGGAATTCAGGATGCCGGAGGTTTCGCAGGTCTCGACGGTCCCCCGCGGCGAATCCGGGAAGATGCACGCCAGGCAAGCTGTCTTTGCTGGCAGGATGTTCATCGTCACCCCATAGCTGCCCACAGCCGCCGAATAAATCCATGGAATCGACTGCTGCACCGCATAGTCGTTTAGCAGATAACGCGTCTCGAAATTATCAGTGCCATCGAGGATAAGATCCATCTCTTCAAGCAGGCCTTCAATGTTCGCCGGGGTGAGATCATTCACTTCAGGTTCGACCGCGATCTCCGAATTAAATGAAGCTATCTTGCGCGCTGCAGCGATGGCCTTGGGGAGAGACTCAAGGGCGTCGTTTTCGTCAAACAACGACTGCCGCTGTAGGTTACTAGGCTCGACGTAGTCGCGGTCGATAATGCGCAACGTGCCGACGCCCGCCCGCGCCAGCAGCCCAGCGAGTGCCGAGCCGGTTGCGCCGCAGCCGACGATAGCAACTCGTCCGCTAGCCAAACGGCGCTGCCCTTCCACACCAATGCCATGGAATAAAGTCTGGCGTGAGTACCGTTCCTCGATCCGCCCTTGCCGAATTTGGGCTTCCTGTCTCAAAGAGGTCACCAGTGCCAAGCCGCAAAACCTTTATTATAAGTGCGCACCCGCCAAGCGGCGGGCAGTTGTGCGACCACAAGCCACCAACACACAAAACGCTGAGGACTGGCGCCATCCAGACAACACCATCATCGGAGGTCTCATCCAAGGCAGCAGGCGTCCAAGCCCAAGGACATTTTTTTCTGAGAAGGCAGGCGTGGTTTACAAGCCTGATCATCGTGCTGCTGCATCCGGCTGCCGGGGCCGGATGCGTAATGCCCTCATCATCAGTCCAGCCTCAGGCTAGTTCAGCGCCCACATCGCAAAACAATCAAGGCCAGCCTTCCCAGCCAGCGGGAGCGCGTTCAGCCGAGCAACCGCGAGAACCTGCGCAAGCAGAAGGCGAGCAAGGGACTCCGGCTTCTATTGAGGTCTTGTCGGAATACCTTGGACGACCGGTCGAGGCCATCGAGATTCCCGGAGTGCCCGATCACGACCGCAACCACTTGCTACAGTTGCTTCCGCTAAAAGTTGGTCAGCCGCTTGAGCGTGACCGCCTTCGGGAGAGTATCCGGACGCTTTACGCCACCGGCCGTTTTGCCGAGATCCAGGTGGAAGCTAGCCCCTCGGGCAGTGGTGTGCTGCTTACCTTTGCCACGGTTCTCAATTATTTCGTTGGCTCGTTGGATGTTGAAGGAGCGCCAAACCGGCCCAACGCGAACCAGATCGTCAACGCCTCTAAGTTCGAACTCGGCGAGCTTTATAGCCTCGATAAGCTCAACCGTGGACTGCAAAACATCCGCCAGTTGATCGAGGAGAACGGGTATTACAAGGCGCGCGTCACCGCCGAGACCACGTCGAATTCAGCCAACCAGCAGGTGAACCTGCTTTTCCATATCGGCGCGGGTGCGCCCGCCCATGTTGGCGAGGTTAAAGTTGTCGGCAAAACTGGTCTCTCCGATAGTCAGGTACTGAAAATAGCGAGGATGGATCCCGGCGACCGCGTCACCGCCACGCGCGTTAACGATGCCTTGCAACGGCTGCGCAAGAGATACCAAAAACATCGGCGGGTTCTGGCCCAGGTCACGATCGCTGGACAGAAATATCGTTCTGCATCCAACGTTGTGGACTACATCCTCCAGATCGATCCTGGCCCGGTGGTATCCATTTCGGCACAGGGTTTTCGTATCAGCCGGGGTGTGCTGAAGAAGGAGATCCCGGTATTCGAGGAGAATGCCCTCGACGACGACCTGCTCAATGAAGGCAAACGCAACCTACTCGACTACCTGCAAACCCGCGGTCACTTCGACGCGAAGGTCGAGATCCAGAGGGAAAGCGATGCTGAGACATTGCGTGTGATCTACCGGATCGATCCCGGGCCGCGGCACAAGCTGGTCCTGGTTGAGATCACCGGCAACAAATACTTCGATTTGGCGGCTCTGCGCTCCCACATGCAGATTCAGCCTGCCAGCCGTCTGCTTTCCCACGGACGCTACAGCGGAGCTTTGCTGCGAAATGACGTCAGCCTGCTGGAATCACTTTACCGCTCAAACGGTTTTCGCCAAGTCAAGATCGAAAGCAAGGTGGACGACAACCATGAAGGCGCAGACCGTTTGGCGGTTCACGTGCACGTTGCAGAAGGTCCCCAGACGCTGGTTGGCGCCTTCCGCATTGTCGGTAATCAGAAGATTCCCACGGATGAGTTCCGTCCTTTCTTGAGCACGGCCGAAGGCCAGCCCTATTCGGAGCAGAATTTGTCCTCCGATCGGGAATCCATCTTGAATGACTATTTCAATCAGGGGTTTCCCAACGCCACCCTGGATATCGGGGTCCAGCCGGTTGCCGGCCAACCGGACCGCGAAGACGTGACTTACAACATTGAGGAGGGTGAGCAGTTCTTTGTCGACCAAGTCATGGTTTCCGGCCTCGAGCATACCCATCCCTACGTCGTGCAGCGCGAAATTCAAGTGCAGTCAGGGCAACCGCTCAGCCAGCAGGACCTGCTCGACACCCAGACAAAACTCTACGAACTAGGGATATTCAGCCAGGTGGACACGGCAGTGCAGAATCCCGAAGGCGCGGACCCTAGCAAGAACGTTCTGGTACAAGTGCAGGAGGCGAAGCGATATACCTTCAGCTACGGCCTAGGACTTGAGTTTCAGACTGGTCAGCCGGCGGGCACCACGGCGCCCCAGGGTTCAACAGGCGTCAGCCCTCGAGTCGCGTTCGATGTCACCCGCCTAAACTTCGGCGGACGTGACCAGACCGTGACATTTCAGTCTCACGTTGGACGCCTGCAGCAGCGTGGGCTCATTAGCTATGAGATTCCGAGACTGTTCGATAACCAGAGGCTCAAGCTCATTTTCACGAGCTTTTATGACAACAGTCTGGATGTTTCCACGTTCACCTCGCAGCGGCTGGAAGGGAAGATCGATCTGCGGCAACAGATCGGCAAGCAGCAGTCCAACCGGCTAACCACGCTCACCTATCGGGTCGAATACCGCCGTGTAAAAGCCTCGAACTTCGCTGCCAGCTTTTCGAAAGGGCTTATCCCCTTGCTTTCGCTGCCGGCGCGCGTGGGTGGTCCAGGTTTTACCTTCATCCGCGACCAACGCGATAACCCGCTCGAGACCACTAAAGGGAATTTCTTCACGCTGGATGGCTTTGGCGCTTCGAGTTATTTTGGTTCAGAAGCAGATTTCGGCCGCCTGCTCGGCCAAAATTCCACCTACTATGCGTTTGGCGGTAAAGGACGCGCCAATCATCAGTACGTTTTTGCCCGTTCCACCAGCCTCGGACTCGAGCAACCCTTCCGCCGCACCAGGATTCCGCCGCCCGGGGCGTGCCCTTTAAACCCGGCGGGCGAACCTACGTGCAGCAACGTTTCCGTCATTCCTCTACCGGAACTTTTTTTTAGCGGAGGCGGCAACTCACTTCGTGGTTTTGGGTTGAATCAAGCAGGTCCGCGCGACCCGTCCTCGGGTTTTCCGGTGGGTGGCACGGCCCTGTTCGTGAACAATCTTGAACTACGCTTCCCCCCCGTGACCTTGCCTTACCTCGGAGAGGGATTTGCTTTCGCTGTTTTTCACGATATGGGCAACGTATTCACCACCGCCCACGATATGCTGAAGGGCTTTCTGCGCTGGCACCAGCCTGACCCGGCGGTGTGCTTGCTAGCGAATGGCACACCCGAGCCGCAATGCTTCACCAACTTCAATAGCAGCGGCTACGACTACACTTCTCACGCCCTTGGAGTGGGGTTGAGATATCGAACACCCATCGGTCCGTTACGGTTTGACTTCGGGTACAATCTGAATCCAACGGCCTATTTCCAGGCCATTACGAATCCGATAACTGGACTTCCACAGAATGCTTTCGTGCCGCAGCATCTGCGGCACTTCAATGTTTTTTTCAGCATCGGTCAGCCATTCTGATGAAATTGGGCCAGACTACATGAAGAGAATTACGGCTCTCGGTGCTGTGGCCTTCGTGCTCACTCTGCTCTGGGTGCAAGCGGCTTGGGCCGGCGAAGTCATCGACCGTATCGTCGCCACCGTCAACGGCCGCATTATCCTGCAAAGTGACTGGGATGACGCGCTCTGCTTTGAAGCTTTGCTCAACCGCCGCTCCTTGAGCGAGTTCACCAGCGACGAACGCCGCGCCGTGCTCGATCGGCTCATTGATCAAGAGCTTCTGCGCGAACAGATGAAGGCAGCGGACTTCCAACATGCCTCCGCTGCGGATGCCGCGAGTCAATTGGCCGAGGCCCGTGCCCAGTACCCCCAAGCCGCCTCCGCTGCCGGCTGGCAGTCATTGCTCAGACGGTATCACCTCACGGAGCAGGACCTAGCAGCGCACCTGCAGCAGCAGATCGATCTGACGCGGCTGGTGGACGCTCACCTCCGTCCTGCAGTTCAGATTGATTCCAAAACCGTCGAGGCTTACTACCGCGACAAATTTGTTCCGGAATTGCGACGATCCGGAGCAAAGGAAGTGGCGCTGTCTGATGTTTCTTCCAAGATTCGCGAAGTACTAACCCAGGAGAAAGTAAGTGAACTCCTGGTTTCGTGGCTGGAGACGTTGCGCTCCGAGGGCGAAGTGCGCCTCCCCGGGGCGTCGTCTTCCATGGAGCGGGGAGATCAGAGCAGGTGAGCGTGTCCTCGGCCAAGCCGCTGCGCCGCGCTTGGCGGAAATACCTTTTGGCTCTCCTCGCTGTCGCTGTGCTGCTGGGCTTGGTCTCGCTGTGGTATATCAGCACGGATTCATTTCAGGCGTTGGTGCGGCGCCGGATTGTCGCTGAAGTAGAGCGCATCACGGGTGGACGCGCCGAAATCGGCGGTATCCATACGGTGCCGTTCCGGATGCAAGTTGAGCTGCGCGATGTGACGGTTCATGGAGCCGAATCCACGAAAGAAGTCCCACTCGTCCATGTCGACCACCTGGTTGCCTTTATTAAGGTAGGCTCGCTGCTTCGGCCTCAGTTGGGATTCCACCAGGTAGTCATCGAACATCCGGTGATTCACGTCGCGTTTTATTCCGACGGAAGCACCAACATCCCCACAGGGCAAATTCGGCCTCCTTCAAATCAGACGTCGGTTCAGGCTTCGGTCGAGCAGATATTCGCACTCTCTATCAACCACTTTGAGATGCGGCGGGGCGAGTTGCTATGGGACGACCAGAACATCCCCCTCGACTTCGCTGTCCAGAACGCTGCCTTGCAAATGGACTATTCCTTCTTACGTGGCCGATACGAGGGCCACTTACTGCTGGGCAAGGTGGACACCAAGTTCGAAGACTACCGGCCCTTTGCCTGGATGACCACGGCTGACTTCAGTCTGGCACCGAGCTATGTCGACATTAAATCGTTGGTTTTGAATTCTCGGGGCTCACACTTCGATGCCAGTGGTCGGGTTAGCGGTTTCCGCCGCCCGCAGGTGAACGTCAAGTACCAAGGTCACGTCGACCTTGCGGAAGCAGCCTCCATCGCCCGGCGCCGTGATCTTCGGGGAGGCACGATGGAAATGAAGGGGCAGGGCACCTGGTCATTGAGCCAATTCGCTTCCACGGGTGGAGTTGCCGTGCGCGACCTTGCCTGGCGAGAGGAAAACATCGCATTCACAAAAGGCGATGTCAGCTCGGATTACGCTGTCGACGATCAGCAGATCAAACTTTCCAAGCTGCAGGGAAAGGTTCTAGGCGGAAGTTTCAACGGGGATGCTCAAGTGGAGCACTGGTTGTCCCGCGTATTCGCTTCGCAAGCTGCAAATCAAGCAGAACCCGCTGCCGCAAATCGAGTGGAGAGGAAAAGCGAAAAAAAGAAAAGTGGGGAAGTTGTAGCCGGTGTGCTGCATCTGCGTCTTCGCGATTTTTCTGTCGAAGAGATCGCCAACAGCCTGAACTCTAACGGCCACCGGGTTGGTGTTCGTCCAGCGGGTTCGGTATCAGGCACCGTGGAAGCTCGCTGGAAGGGCGCTCCGCGCAATGCTGACATCGGGTTCGCGCTCGATTTGAATCCGCCAGCCCATCCCCTTGCTCGCCAGTTACCGATATCGGGGCAGGCTCAAGGCCTGTATCGCGCGGCCACGCAGGTGCTCGAGCTTCCTAAGTTCAATGTGTCCACGCCCGCCACGCGCATTCAGGCATCGGGAACGCTTTCCTCTTCTTCTTCCTTACGGGTTTCGTTCTCCACTTCAAACCTCGACGAGTGGCGGCCCCTTGTTGCGGCTGTTCACGGCCCTGCCCATCTGCCTCTTACGATGGACGGCAGTGCGACATTCAACGGCATCCTTGGCGGGACGTTGTCTTCGCCCACGCTAGCCGGCAGCCTGCAAGTGCGAGATTTTGACCTGCTATTTCCCGCGACTGCGCGCACTGGGGAACAACACATGCACTGGGATTCCTTCTCCTCAAGCATACTGCTTTCCTCTCGCAGTGTTGCTTTTCACAACGGTGTCTTCGAACGCGGAGCCGAGAGCGCCGAGGTCGATGCTAGTGCTGTTCTCGAAAATGGTCGGTTCACGGAGAGCAGTCCTATCACCTTGAACCTGAACATGCAGAACGCGGACATCGCAGTGCTCGAGGCGCTCGGCGGATACAACTATCCCGTGACCGGCAAACTGGATATTTCTCTCGAAGTGAAGGGGACGAAATCAGATCCTCGCGGGCAAGGCCGGCTACGTTTGATCGACGGCTCCGCCTATGGGGAATCCATTGCGCAACTGGCCGCGGACCTGCGCTTTGGCGACGGCGAAGCGTCGCTCGATAACGTCCACTTAGTGCATTACGACTCTCTGGTTACGGGAAGCGTAGCTTACAATCCATCCACGCGCCGGTTTGGCCTCGACTTGGTCGGAGAAAATTTTGATTTAGCGCGTATCCAGCAGATTCATACTAACCGGCTCACAGTCGAGGGACACGTTGACTTCACCATTAAAGGTTCAGGGACGCCGGAGGCGCCCATCCTCAACTCAAGTTTTTATGTCCACGGCCTTTCGCTCGACCGCGAACTTGCCGGTGATCTCAAACTCGAAGCGGTTACCGATGGCAGCAAGCTTCACCTGAGCGGGCATTCTCAGTTCCAGCAAGGAACCTTGGTCCTGGACGGCAACGTAGAACTGCGCCACGGCTATCCTGCAACCATGTCGTTGGGCATGGATCGCCTCGACCTGGACCCCTTGCTGAGCTCCTATCTTCGCGGGCGGATTACCGGGCACTCCGCCATCGCCGGCACGCTCGACATGCGTGGTCCGCTGCTGCAGCCACGACAGTGGACGCTTCACGGCAACTTGACTGACATTGCCCTCGAGGTTGAGTATGCCAAGGTCCACAATCAAGATCCCGTGCGATTCAGCTTTGCCGATCAGACGCTTCGCATCGAGCAGTTGCGTTTGGCGGGAGAGGGAACCGATCTCTCGGGCCATGGCTCGCTGCAATTTTTCGGTTCCCACGAACTAGATCTTACCGCCGATGGCCGGATTGATCTCAAGCTCCTGAACAGTATCGATCCAGACTTAAGTGCCGGCGGACTGATGACCGTCAACATGACCGTGGGCGGCACCGCCAGCGAGCCCCTGCCGCAGGGGCGTCTTCAGGTAACCAACGGATCGGTCGCTTATGCGGAGCTGCCCAGCGGTCTTAGCGAAATGAACGGCTCGTTAGTCTTTACCCGCGACCGCGTGCACATTGACAGCCTTACGGCGCGCACAGGAGGTGGCAGGCTCGATCTCAAAGGAGATGCAACCTTTTACAACCGGCAAATTAATTTCGATCTGGCTGCAACCGGGAAGGGTGTGCGTCTGCGTCATCCGCCTGGGGTAAGTTCTACTGCGGATGCCGAATTGCACTGGGTGGGCACGGGAAACTCTTCAACTTTGTCGGGCGACATTACCGTCACCAAGCTGGCGGTCACACCTGGATTCGATTTCAGCGCTTACTTAGAGCGCAGCCGCCAGCTTTCGTCCATCACGCCGGCCAATTCGCCACTGTATAAAGTCAAGCTCGACATACACGTCCAAACCACTCCGGAGTTGCAGATGAAAACGGCTGTCGCTCGTCTTTCCGGCGATGCCGACTTGCGTCTGCGCGGCTCTGCCGCCCGCCCGATAGTGCTGGGCCGGGCCGACATCCTGGAAGGAGAGGCCACTTTCAACGGCACGAAATTCCGCCTTGAGCGTGGCGACATTACCTTTGCCAACCCCGTCGCGATCGAGCCCCGTGTGGATCTGCAAGCCTCTACCCACGTTCGAAATTACGACCTCAACGTCACGGTGACGGGGACGCCGGCGCGTCTTACGGTGAACTACCGCTCCGAACCTCCATTGCCCCAGTCCGACATTATCGCGTTGCTGGCCCTGGGCCGCACTCGCCAGGAATCAGAGCAACTGCAACAAGAATCCGGTCAATCGCAGTTTTCCGGTGACGCTTCCTCCCTGATTCTGAACCAGGCGTTGAATGCCACCGCTACCAGCCGCATGCAGCGCCTGTTTGGAGTCAGCCGCATCAAAATCGACCCCCAGGGACTCACCACCGAAACCAACCCTACGGGACGCGGACCGCAAGTCACCATTGAGCAGGAGTTCGCCAACAACCTCTCTCTCAGCTATAGCACCAATGTTTCGCAGAGTTCGCAGCAGATCATCCGGGGAGAGTACTATTTCACGCGCAACGTCTCAGTGGTCGGCACGCGAGACCAAAATGGCGTGGTCAGCTTCGATATGCGCATCCGTCGACGCAAGAAATAAGATGTTCTGAGTCGCTAGTGTTCCAGCACAATACTCCGCCCATAATGATCAGGCCATGAATTCTCAACCTGAATTCGACTCGCTGGCTCTTGCTCGGCAGCAAATGGTCGAATTCCAACTTCGCGCGCGTGGCGTGCGCGACGAGCGCGTGCTCGACGCCATGCTTCGTGTGCCGCGCCATGAATTTGTCGAACCCGGCTTTCACAACCAAGCCTACGAAGACCATCCAATTCCCATCGGACAGGATCAGACCATCTCACAGCCTTACATTGTTGCTCTCATGCTGGAAGCATTGAAGCTTATTCCCGGCGACAGGGTTTTGGAAGTCGGAACGGGATCCGGCTACGTGACCGCCCTGCTTGCCGAGCTGACGGCACAGGTATTTTCGGTTGAGCGTCATGCTGCTCTTGCGGCGAAGGCGAGACAGGTTCTCGCTAGTCTGGGCTATACCCGCGTGAAGATTATGGAAGGTGATGGAAGTCAGGGGCTGCCAACGTTCGCGCCGTTCGATGCGATCATTGTTTCGGCAGCCGCGCCTGACCTGCCGCGCAATCTGCTTTCGCAACTCGGCGAAGACGGACGCATGATCATTCCTGTCGGCGCCGCCGAAAGCCAGCACCTTCAGCTCATTCGAATGCAAAACGGAGAGCCGCTAATCTCTCTCCGGGAGGCATGTCGCTTTGTTCCCCTGATCTCCGGCGAAGCGTTGTAGGAGAGTGCCGGCGGGCGAGATGGCTCCGCCTCTTAAGCGAAACTATGAGTGTCTAGCGGAAGCTTACCTGTCCTGAGAATTGAGAATTGAAGTAAGAGCTGCATTACAATCTTCCCATGCACCTGCTCCGCCATATGCGAGTCACGTTGGAGATGATCAAGTGGGAGCACTCCGTCTTTGCCTTGCCCTTCGCTTTATGCGGCGCTATGCTCGCGGCCGGCGGACTTCCAACGGCACGTCAATTGGTCTGGATTGTGGTGGCTATGGTGTCGGCGCGCTCCGCCGCGATGGCCTTCAATCGGCTCGCGGACGCATCCATTGACGCCGCTAACCCGCGTACTCGCACGCGTGCGCTACCGGCGGGGCAATTAACCCCAGCATTCGTAGCAGTCTTCGTGATTATCTCTTCGGCAGTCTTTGTCACCGCCGCCGCGCAGCTGAACCGGTTGGCGCTTTGGCTCTCGCCTCTCGCTTTAGCAGTCCTTCTTCTCTACTCCTATACGAAGCGCGTCACGCGCTGGTCTCATCTCGTGCTTGGATTTGCTCTGGGAATGGCGCCTGCCGCCGCGTGGATCGCGGTGCGCGGTTCGCTTGATCCCCGGATTTTGTTGCTCACGGCTGCCGTCACGTTCTGGGTCGCGGGCTTCGACGTCCTTTACGCATGCCAGGACTTTGACATCGATTATCAGACCGGGCTGCATTCCATTCCGCGCTATCTAGGAATTCGCCGTTCGCTGGGGGTCGCGCGCGCCTTTCATGCCGTCATGTTGGTTTTGCTCATCGGCTTGCTGCTGACCTTCGGACTAGGCAAGTTGGCCACTGCTGGGGTTGTTGCCGTCGCGGCTTCGCTGGCTTATGAGCACTCGCTCGTTTCCGCCAACGATCTTTCGAAACTGAACGCCGCGTTCTTCACCATGAATGGGGTTATCTCAGTAGTATTCTTTCTGTTTGTCGCAGGAGATTTGCTGTTGCGCCATTAGCCTCACGCGCGCGGTTCGTGCCATAATCCAGGCATAAATCGGAGGTCATTATGTTTCGCGTCCTCATGGTTGCCTGTCTGCTGAACGGTTTTGCTTGGACACAACAGTCTCCCGGGGTATCAGCATCTGCGCCAGCACCCGGAAGTCCGGCTGAACTCGTCAAACAAGGCGAAAAACTCAATAGCGACGGCAAGCAAGATGAGGCACTGAAGCTTTACAGCAAGGCCCTTGAACAATCCCCTAATCTGTATGAAGCACATCTCGACGCAGGTGTTGCGCTCGATTTGAAGGGCGAATATCAAGAGGCACGGAAGCACTTCGCCAAAGCTATTGAAGTCGCGCCGGCCGACGTGAAGCCGCAGGCGCTCCGCGCCATGGCCATGTCTTATGCTTTTGAAGGGAACGCGAAAGAGGCTGAGAAATTTGAGCAGCAAGTCTTCGTTGCGCGTCTCGCCAATCGCGACTTCACCGGCGCGGCAGGAATCGCCAATGAACTGGGTCGCATTTATCTCGAATCAGGTGATGCCGAGAATGCCTACAAGTGGTACAAAGCGGGCTACGAAGCAGCGCTCCAGAAGCCGGGCCTGAGTGAAGCCGAAAAGAATCTATGGATTTTCCGCTGGGAGAACGCTCAGGCCCGCATCGCTGCCCGGCGTGGTCAGCACGATGAAGCTCAAAAACATGTGGCTGCCGCTAAAGCCGCCCTGGATAAAGCTAACAATCCAGAGCAGGCGCACTTTTATCCTTATCTCGTCGGCTACGTTGCCTTGTACGCGGGAGACTACAAGACCGCGATCGCCAATCTGCAAAAGGCCGATCCGAGCGATCCATTAATCCTTGCGCTGCTGGCGCAGGCCTACGAAAAGTCTGGCGACCAAGCGCGGGCTATGGAGTATTACCGCAAGGTTCTCGCCTCGAACGCACATAATCCGACCAATGCCTTCGCCCGCCCCTTGGCGAAGAAGAAGCTAGCCGGCGCCTGAGGGCCGAATGAAAAAGGGCCGCGCCTGTGCGCTGCCCTTCACAACCCCGTATTTTCGGAGAGTTTACTGGTTAACCCGCAGAAGCATGAAAGTGCCACTCTCCAGCTTTACATTATTTTTTTCCGAACTGACTACTGAGCCTTGGGACACAGCGCTTGCGGTGGTCACCAGCTTCAAATCCCGAAGTCCAACCACGCCCTCTGTTTTCCCGGTGATGGGTTCGTGCGCATTCGCTGCGGTTGAAGCGTCAGGCGGAGTATTGCTGCCCGTGGAAGCGTTGGGCGCCGGAGGCGGTGTACCGCCCATTCCCGGTGCACGTCCGCCGTTCGAAGACGCTCCGCTTGCGTTAGCGCTTGGGGCTGCCGCCGATTGGTCGTTGCCATTGTTGGCATTGCCTGAATTCGAACCCTGCGGTGCAATGATGGCCTGGATCGACATCGGCATCTCCATCTCACCGCCGTTCTTCATGACGGCGCGGTCAAATATGATTCCGACCTGGGAGTCTTTCTGCTCCTTGCTCCGGGTCTGAGCTTCGGTTACATGGCCGACGACCTTTGTGTCCTTGGGGACAACTATCTCGCCGCTATTTGTTTTGAGATCCATGGTTACCTTGGCTACCACTTCATCACCGGTTTTGACCTTCTTGACATCGATGCTCTTAGTCAGTTCGACTGGAATCACGCTGCCGGGTGCGATCCGGGAGGGGGAAGCGGATTGTGGTGAATTACCACTCGGTGATTTTGGATTTTGCTGTGCCGCGGGAGGTACAGGCTGAGGAGTTTGCTGAGGTGCTTGCGGAGTTTGTTCCGCGGGTTGGCGGTTCTGCTGCGCTGATGGCGAGTTCGGAGTGGGAGGGGTGGATGGCTCCGGCGCCGTCTCGGGTTGGGGCGTGGTCGTCGCGGGAGCCTGCTGCTCTTGGGGAATGGAATTGTTACTTGGAGGGGAAGTCGGTTGCTGTGCCAGCGAGACGCCCCACAAAACGGCCACCGCGAAAAGCGAGACCAAAATTCTTTTCATTGAAGTCGCTCCTTCATATTTGGATGCCCGACGATGTGGCGCGAGAAAAGGCGAAAGTGCAAACGGACCTTGGCTTAAGAAGTAGATGCCAATTGTGGGCCGGAGGTAGGCATCAATTGTGATGGCAGCAAAGGAAAAAGTCGCGGCCCCTTGGTGGCGAGAATCAGAGGAGTGGAAAAATCTAACCTCTGGCCGCCGAGACCTTCCGGACTCACTTATCCATCATGCTAGTGTGCCGGTGCAGGCTGCGGACTGCCCTGCGGCGCCGTAGCCTTAGGCGCAAAGTTTACTTTCGGGGCTTCGCGTGATCCTTCCGTTGCGGTGAAGTAGGCTTCGTTCGGTTTGAATCCCGCTGTTTTGGCGAAAAAGCTGTTGGGGAATTGCTGAACATAGGTGTTGTAGTCCTGCAACGTGTCGTTGTAGCGCTTGCGTTCGACCGCGATGCGATTCTCGGTCCCTGCAAGTTCATCTTGCAGGCGCAAGAAATTTTCGTTGGACTTCAGTTGCGGATAGTTTTCAACGATCAAGAGCAGGCGGCCGAGGGCTCCATCCAGTTGCTGATTTGCAGCGATCTTTTCCCGCGGGGTGCCGGCCGAAAGCAATGCGGATCGAGCTTTAGCGATGTCACCGAACACGGTTTGCTCCTGCTGCGCGTAACCCTTCACGGTCTCCACCAGATTGGGGATCAGGTCTGCGCGCCGCTGTAACACGATATCCACCTGCGACCAGGCTGCCTTGACGGCTTCATTCTTGCTGACTAGTGTGTTCTTGACTGTGACGTACTGCCCGAAAACGATCAGCACAATGATCACTAGCACGGCAATAGCAATCAACGCTTTGGTCATACGATTCTCCTGAGACCAGCCTGTAAACAATGGTGCAGGGTGACTATGATTAGGGCTTTGGGCCCGAATCCAGCATTCTATCAACAGCGGTCGTCACCTGTTCCACCGCCGCCAGGTAGCGGGAAAATACATCCTTCACGTCGAGCTTCTTGCGGTTCGCTTTGCGCTCTCTTACGTCCAGCACATCAAGGACTCCCGACGGATCGAACTTTATTTGTTGGGACAAGGCGTGTACGGCCTCTCGCTTTTGGTGCGGGGCGGCCTGGTCCAACACCATGAGCGCGTGCCGAAAAAGAGTCACAAAAGACGATACCGAGCGGGTCAACAACTCCCACATGCGCGAATCATTGCCGGAGGCCAGAAGGAGATGTTGGCGAAGTAACGCCAGTTTCTCGCGAAGCTCGTACTCCACTTGCATTCGATGCAGATTCGCGGGAATCTGCAAACCCTGAAGCACATCTTCACCGAAAAGAACGCGATGATGCTGCTGCATGTCGATCAGTTCGATGGAAAAGATATCAATGGAGCGTCCAACCTCATGGCGCGTCATGAACAGCGGCGGCGATTGCTTCTGGCGATCCCACCACTTTACTACAGAGGCTACAGCCTGAAGCGCCGCGAATGAGCTGTCGCGAACTACGCAAAATAAATTCACGTTTGAGAACTCTGGATGAAAGTCTCCGGTAGCTGCCGATCCGAAAAGGATCACGCTCTCCAGGTTTGCTCCCGCGGCTTGGCGCAGCCGCGTCACAAATTCATTGATCTTGTCGTCAGGAACTGCATTTTCGGGAGTCATTGCGTCCTCCACTGCTACCAGCTGCCGCTGGCACCACCACCGCCCGAACTGCCGCCACCGAAACCGCCAAAACCACTGCCTCCGAAGCCGCCCCCACCACCGAATCCACCTCCGCCCCAGCCCCCGCCGCCATCGCCCCCACCTCGGCCTCCGCCAAAGATGCTCGAGAAAAGCATCCAGAACAAAAGGGTCCGAAGCGGAGTAAAGAGGACGACCAGTATGACTATGATAACGAGAACGATTCCGGTTACCGAGATTCCTCGCGCTGGCTGCTCCTGCGGTCCGGTTGGAGATGGCGCAAGTTGCGGAGTGCTGAGCTGAACACCAGCGTCCTTCGCAATAACGTCGGCGACGCGCGTTGTAACTAAGAGCAGCGCCTGGCTGTAGTTGCCGCTTCGCATGAAGGGAATGGCTTCCCGTTGGAAACTGCCGACCTTTCCATCAGGCAGAATCGGCTCCAGTCCGTATCCGACCTCAATTCGCCACTTCCGGTCGTCGATGGCATAGAGGATCAAAACGCCGCGGTTCGAAGCTTTATCTCCGATCCCCCACTTCTTGAACAGATCGACCGCGTAGCTCTCGATGTCGGACCCATCAAGGGAATGTATGGTTACAACCGCGATCTGAGCGTGTGCTTTCTGATCTATCTGACGGCAGATTTCTTCCATCTGTGCGGCAGCATTGGGGTCGAGCACATGGGCGAAGTCGTTAACGTATGCGGTTGGTTTTAGCTGCGCAATCGGCTCGGCGCGCGCCCACATTGCCACGCTAGCCAGAACGAACGTCAGCAGTAGCGGTTTTGCCCAAGGCTTCATCGCTGTTCCGATCTTACAGGACGGACACGAACACCAAGCGAAACTGGAGAGGCGAACAGAATTCCCAACACCAAGAGGGCCAACCGTGGGCAGGGCAATCGCATCAGAGTTGCATGCGCTTCCAGTTCCACGCCCGCCTGGTGACACTTAGTGTCATCCTCGCAGTTTGTGCGGCTTGCGCTCCCAACCAAAGTTCTGACCAATTGAAGGAGAAAACCGCCGAGACCACTGCCACTCTCAAGCGGGATACAAAGGCTATTGCGGAAGGGGTCAAAGAGGGGTTGAGCAGGAAAGAGTCCGTGAACCTGAACAAGGCGTCGAAAGCCGATTTGCTGGGCTTGCCTGGAGTCACGCCGCAAAAGGCGGACCGAATCATCGCCGAGCGGCCTTACGCCAATACCCGCCAACTGGTGACGCGGCACGTGTTGTCCGAAGACGAATATGCTCAGTTGAAAGATCGTGTGATAGTCACCCAGTAGTCACTCCTCTCTAATCAGGCCCTTCCTGTGACATATCGCGCGACCCTGCGATATCATCAGGGAGATGTCTGCTCAGCATGCCTTTCAAACCGATGATGCTCGGCTGGCGCCGGTTTGCCGCAAAGTGCTCGTCGGGGAACGTCTTAATGCACACGACGCGTTGACCCTCTATCGCACCGGAGACATCCTGGCCGTGGGCTGGATGGCCAACTACGTTCGCGAACGCATGCACGGCAACAAGACTTATTTCAACGTCAACCGCCACATCAACCCGACGAACGTCTGCGTTGCCGCTTGCCGACTCTGCGCATTCGGCCGCAAGAAAGATGCGCCCGGCGCCTACACCATGGCGCTCGAAGACGCTTTTGAGACCGCAGCATCGGGATACACCGAAGCTGTCACTGAGTTTCATATTGTCGGGGGATTGCATCCCGATCTGCCCTTTCAATATTTTCTCGACCTCTGTTCGGGACTGAAGCAACGCTTTCCACAAGTACATCTCAAAGCTTTTACCATGGTTGAAGTGGCGTATCTGTCGAAGCGCGCGAAGCTTTCGATCCGGGAGACCTTAGAACAGCTCAAGGCCTCGGGAGTGGATTCGCTTCCCGGCGGGGGCGCAGAGATCTTTGCTGACCGCGTGCGTCACATCATTTGCGACCACAAGATTGACGGTGAACAATGGCTCGATACGGCCCGCATGGCCCACCAGATTGGTCTGAAGTCGAACGCGACGATGCTTTACGGCCACGTCGAAAACGACGAAGACTGCTTGGATCACCTGCTTAAGTTGCGAGCCTTACAGGACGAGACTCAGGGTTTTCAAACGTTTATCCCGTTGGCCTTCCATCCCGACAACACGCCGCTGCAGCACCTGCCCAAAACCACAGGCATGCTGGACATCAAGCAGATCGCGGTCAGCCGCCTGGTGCTCGACAATTTCCCGCACATAAAATCCTACTGGCAGATGATGACTCCTAAGATCGCGCAGATTTCCCTGCGCTTCGGTGCCGACGACATGGATGGCACAGTGGTAGAGGAAAAGATTTACCACGACGCCGGCGCTACCACGCCACAAGGAATGCGCCGCGAGGAACTGGAGCGTCTGATCCGGGCCGCCGGCCGCATCCCCGTCGAGCGCGATACCCTGTATCGTCCCGTTACTCGCACCGAGACCTCAGTCACGGTCGCGGTGTAGTTAGTTGGACCTAGAGGGCTGCTCAGCCGTTGTCTTCCGCAACTCTTCCGCTTTCCCCTGCAATAAGTTCCGCAGCACTGCAACTTCTGCCGTGATTGCTGTGTGCAGCGCGGGATCCACGTCGGGAGCGAATAGAGAAGAGTGATTCGACGGCAGGTTCTCTCCCGCCGCCTTGGCCCGCGCATAATTGCCAGGGTCCGCTCCTCCCAGGCTGAAATAAAAGCCCGGAATTCCCTGGGCGATAAAGTCAGAGAAGTCTTCCGAGGCCGTGATCGGTTCTTGAATGACCACATGGTCTTTGCCCAACGCAGACTCGAGTGCGCCCTTGAGCCGCTGCGCCAGCGTGGGATCGTTATACACCGCGTCGGCGCCCTCATAGCGCTCGATCGAAGGCTGGCTCGGCGCTCCGGCCGCGGCTGCCTCCGCCCTTACAATTCGCGTAATGGCAGCCAGCACTTGCTTTCGCACTTCCGCCTTATAGGTGCGCACAGTCAGTCCGAGTTCAGCCTGGTCCGGAATGATGTTGTTCTTGGTCCCGGCATGGATGTATCCGACCGTCACCACGGCCATTTCGCCCGGCTTCACTTCGCGGGAAGCAATGGTCTGCAACCCTAGGATCGTCTTGGCCGCCATCACAATCGGATCGATCGCAGTATGGGGCGCAGAGCCGTGTCCACCCTTGCCGTAGAGAGTGATCCGCAGCGAATCGGCATTGGTACTCATGATTCCCGGCGTAATACCCACGTCCCCGGCGGGGAGCAAGTTGACGACGTGCAGTGCGACTGCCACGTCAGGCTTGGGGAAGTGCTTGAACAAGCCGGCGTCAATCATGCCCCGGGCGCCGGAGATGGTTTCTTCGGCAGGCTGGCCGATCAGCATGAGCGTGCCGTGCCAGGTCTGTTTGCTGTGGACCATGATCGCAGCCGTGCCGGTCAGCGATGCCATGTGCAGATCGTGTCCACAGGCGTGCATGACCGCAACGTCGTGTCCAGCGTCATCCTTGGTATGGACTTTGCTAGCATAGTTCAGACCGGTTTTTTCTTCGACCGGAAGCGCGTCCAGCTCTGTACGGAGCATGACGGTTGGCCCCGAGCCGTTCCTGAGCATAGCCACGACCCCTGTACCGCCAACGTGTTCAGTGATGTCATAGCCGAGATTGCGCAGCCGGCTCGCCAGTTTCGCTGCCGTCTGCGTTTCATGCGATGAGAGCTCCGGATTCTCATGCAGGTCGAGATATAGCGCATGCGCCTGCGGATATATGGCTTCAACCTCTTTGGAAACTTCCGGGCCCTGTGCCACGGCAGAAGCCGTCAGCGCTGCAAAAAGAGCCATTGAGGCAGTTCTCATCGTGTCCGGATGATATCTACACTGCGCCTTGGCTGCAAACTTGTGATTCTTTCGATCGCCGCGCGATTCGCATCCAATCGTGAAGTGGCAAGTTTTCGGAGGCATGGGCACAATCTGTGGTACGGCAAAAAATCTCACTTGACAATGTTGTTCCAAAAGAGAAGAAGCAATTTGACGGGTTTCCAAATCCTGCTTGCCCCTTTCCCTGAGGGGTGTACAATTTTCTTGTCAAGCACTGGTTTGCGCTACTTCGTCCGCTGCGCGAGGTGCTAATGAATGTTCACGTCAGCTATCGCCTTCCTAAAACCCCCTCCATCGAGAAAGATGTCCAGCATCAGATCGAAAAACTGCGTAAACGGCTGCAGGTCTTTCGTCCGGAATTGATCCATTTGAAAGGCCTAGTAGAAGAAAACTCGCCCCGTGAAGGCGCCAGCGTGTCGCTGAATTTGCGTCTGCCATCTGGCCAGATGGCGGTGCAAGCCAAGGCTCCGAAGGCCACCGCTGCGGTTAAGAGTGCATTCGATGACCTGCTGCAACAGGTCAACCGGCACAAGGAAATATTGCGTTCGTCTCATAAATGGTCGCGGCGTGGGGCAAGCGCGCGCCCAAGCCCGCAGCTTCCACAAGTGCCGTTCGAGCAAACCCTGGCCGCCGTACATCCGCCGACGGTCTCCACGGAGGACATCCGGTCCTACGTCAATGTGAATCTTTCGCGCCTGGAGCGTTTCGTCGAGCGCGAAATTTATTTCCGCGAAGCTTCTGATCTGGTCGCGGCCGACAGCATCAGCAAAGATGAAGTCATCGATGAGACCATCGCTGCTGCCCTCAGCGATAGCTACGAGAAGCCGGAGCGGCTGGCGCTCGAACCCTGGCTGTACGGGTTAGCTTTGCGGGCGCTGGATGAACTGGTGCGTGCCGACCAGAAAAACGGCAATGGCAACGTGCATCTTGAGGACTCTGCCCGCAAGCCCAATGTTAGGGCCAGCGACGAGCCGGAGCTGCAATTTCACCAGCCCGACGAGTCCATGACTGAAGAAACCATCATCGCTGACGACCGCGTTGCTACCCCCGAACAAATTGCAGCGTCCGACGAGATGCTTCATTTGATCGCTTCAGCCTTGCGCGACATTGCGCGCGAACCCCGCGAAGCATTCATCCTGCATGCCATTGAGGGCTTCGGGATAGAAGAGATCGGCGCCATCACCGGCCTCTCGCCTGACCGCGTTCATGCCTCTATTTCTGCCGCACGGGAACATCTGAGCAAAGCGCCGGGCCTGGCACGTTCTTTTAATGGCAGGCTCATTCCGAAAGGCGCTGCCTGAATTTCAATTTCGAACCCTGGGAGCAAAACTATGAGCATCACCCGCGAGGAAATCCGTGAACTGGCCGAGTTCCAGGACCAGGGCGGTTGCGCGCTAAGTTTTTACCTTCAGCCGTCGGTCCCCCGCAATAAAGCTCATAAGGAAGAAACAATTCTTGCCAAAGATCTTGCACGGGAAGCCTTGCGCCGGCTGGAGAGTAAAGGCAAACCTGATTGTGCGCGCGGCGATCTCGACCGCATTCTGCGCTTGACCGGGGATTTTCGCAGCAACGGCGTGCATGCTAAAGCGATTTTCGCCTGTGCCGCGAAGGGCTTCTGGCGAGAATATGATCTGCCGGCACAGTTAGGCAGCACTCAACTATTCGTGGACCGTAATTTCCACCTCAAGCCTCTGGTTCACCTCCTGGGAGCGCTGCCAAACTTGTGGGTTGTCCTTCTCGACCGCCAACGGGCGCGTCTCTTCGATTTGCGGTTGGGTGAATTGACCGAACGCGTGGATTTATTCCATTCCCTATCACGGCGTGGCCGCAGCGATGGTTTTACCGGTTACGATGCGGGCCATGCCCAACGTCGCGTTGACGAAGAAGTTCGCCAGCACTTCAAGAACGTTGCCGAAAGCCTCAAACATGCCCAAGAGAAAAATCTCTTTGAGAAATGGATTCTGGGCTGCTCGGAGATTCATTGGTCTCACCTCGAACCTCAGTTGCACCCCTACGTCGTCGAGAGGCTCTTGGGACGATTCTCCGCCGATGTGGGTCACGTCACTGCTGACGAGGTGCGGACGAATGCAGAGCGCATCTTCATCGAATGGCAGCAGCAGCGCCGGCACCAACTTGTCCAGGAAGCGATGAATCAGGCACGCGGCAACGCCCGCGGAGTCACGGGACTGCGCCGCGTATTGCGTTCTCTGGAGTTAGGGGAGGTCCAAACACTATTTGTAGCCGAGAACTATTCCGCGGAGGCTGTGGAATGTGCCGCCTGCGGCCACCTCGACGCTCACCTGGTGAGCTTCTGTCCGGTTTGCGGCCGGGCCACCCGTAACGTTGTCGACGTGGCAGAGGCCATTCTTCCTTTGGCCATTCACCGCGACGTCGAGCTTTTCTACGTTAAAGATGATCCGGAATTTGACCGTGTGGGGAATATCGCTGCTCTGTTGCGATACCGTTCCGACCAGAGTGCCCATGTACGGCCCATCTCCGTGCTTCCTGTAGGGCCCTCGCCTCGGGTTCGATCGGTCCATGTGGGACGTTCCAGGGGCTTTGCGAGCTGATAAATCAGCGCCAATCAGATGCAGGGCACTGTCGCATGGCATAGTTCTCCACTGTTGCTTTGCGGCGGATTCTATTCGGCGCCGGCGTGCCCGTCGGCCCGGCCAATTCCTTTGGGCAGCGATCTGAGCTACAATCTGACGCCTGATGGGGTCCCCCAAGATGATTTCGCGGAGATGTTTTCTTGCTCTATCCGTAGGTGCCGTCCTGGCACCGTCTTTTTTGTGGGCGGCGGAGGAATTTCCCGCTTTGCTCGATCACATTCTTCTGGGCTGCAGCGATCTCGATGCCTGTATGGCGTACGTCGAGGGACGCACGGGTGTCCGGGCCGCGTTTGGTGGGGTCCATCCCGGTCGCGGCACACGCAATGCCCTGCTCTCGCTTGGAGAACGCCACTATCTCGAGCTCATTGCGCCCGATCCTAAACAAAACAGCGTCGAATCATTCGCTGCTAGACAATGGAGCCTTCTCAAGGAACTCAAGACTCCACGCCTCATCGGCTGGGCCGCGCATTCCGGAGACTTGGAGGTTTTCGCCAGGAAGCTACGCGAATCAGGTATAGCTTTTGGAGGACCGTGGCCCGGATCTCGTACGCGCCCTGATGGCCGGGTCCTCAACTGGAAGACTCTCAGTCTCACAGACGACCACGATGGCATCCTTCCGTTCTTCATCGAGTGGGGTGCTGGCTCGCTTCACCCTTCCGCCGATGCCCCTGTGGGGTGTCACTTGGAGCGCTTTGCTGTGGCTGGTCGGGATCCCACCGAACTGTCGAAGATATTCCAACGTCTTGGAATTGAAACACCCATTGAGCGCGGCGAAAAGCCTGAGTTGCGAGCACGCATAGTTGGCCCTAACGGCACACTGGAAGTCAGTTCCTAAGTAAGCTGCCCTATACATCCGCGTACTTGTCAGGAGGATCGATGCCTTTCTCCCGCCGCGATTTTGTGAAGACTTCAGTTCTGGGAGCACTCGCTACCGGAGTCGGAGCGCAAGCCAGCGTCGCAAGCCAGCTTGGCGCCAATGGCCGGCCAAGTCAGGATTCCTCACAGGCCTCGCAGTTCGGTCCTTACAAACGTCCCATCATCGTCTGCGCCAACAATGGCTACGCGTATCTCGAGGACGCGTTCGTCTTCCTGAAAGGCGGCGGCGATACGCTTGATGCCGCCCTCAAAGTCGTCAAAGGTCCGGAAGATGATCCTAACGACGATAGTGTTGGCCTCGGTGGCCTCCCCAACGAAGAAGGCGTTGTCGAACTCGATGCCTGCTGCATGCACGGCCCAACGCGACGCGCGGGCTCGGTAGGTGGAGTGCGGAACATTAAGAACGTGTCGCTGGTCTCGAAGGCGGTGATGCAGCATACCGGCCACGTCATGCTGGTGGGCGAAGGTGCCGAGCGCTTCGCGGTGGCGATGGGATTTCCGCGCCAGAACCTGCTCACCGAGCACTCCCGAAAGATCTGGCTGCTGTGGAAGGAATTTCACTCCACTGACGACTGGTGGGGGCCAGGCCTCGCCGATCCGCACTGGCAGCCCCCAGCTTCTAAGACAACCAGCGATAAACCACGGGCGGAATTACTGCAGGATCGCATTAGGAACCTGCAAGCTCGCGCAGCAGACTTGGGCATCCCACCTGAACGTCAGCTCGCGGCCGTGCGAAAGGTTTTATTCCCGCCGGCCGGTACTATTCATTGCTCCGCGTTGAACGATAAGGGAGAGATTTCTGGCTGCACGACAACGAGCGGTCTTGCCTTCAAGCTGCCGGGACGCTGCGGCGATTCGCCGATCATCGGCGCGGGCTGCTACACCGATCAGGACGTGGGCTCTGCTGGCGCTACCGGAAGCGGGGAAGAGAACATCAAAGTCGCGGGCGCGCACACTATTGTCGAAAACATGCGCCATGGCATGTCCCCGCAGGAAGCCGGCCTGGACGCCCTCAAGCGCATTGTGCGCAACTACAACGGAGACATGAACAGGCTGCGTTTCATTGACGTGACGTATTACATCCTGCGCAAAGACGGAGCCCATGCGGGCGTTTCATTGTGGGAGGGATACTCGAAGGGTAACCCGCACAAGATTGCCATCCATGACGGCACGCATCGCGCAGAGTTAGCAGTAAATCTGCTCAAAGGGTACTCGCAGGAATTCCCGCCATTCCCGGAAATTCCTGAGGACTTGAAGAAAGACTCGCAGTACCTGAAATAGCGATGGATTAGCCCGAACTGTCGCGCCTGTCCCGCTGCATGCGGACTTTCGAATCGTCCCGGCAGTGATTTCTCCCGCTCGACCGCGGAGCACCAACCACCGCCATCACTTACCTGCATTCCAGACGTACAAGAACGTCGCATCGGTGGCGGTCGCAACCCTACGTCCAGCCTTCCGGGTGGCCCGATTCAGGGCCGAACGAACATTCTCTTTCTTTTCCGGTAGCGCCGCCAGTGGGACTTTGATCGCAGTCCCATCCTCCAATTGATCAAGATCATTCAGAATCGTAGTCACCACCTGTTTGTGCTTACCATTTCGGCCTTGCGGGACATCGGCTTGCACCATGGTCTTGAAATGCATACTGGATTTATTGCCACGGGTAGGCATGGACGGTCTCTCCACAACGGTAGAAATCTAACGCAAACCTCACATTAACGTATCATAATCATGATGACATGTGCAACTAAATAATCACATGGTTAAACAATTGACTCCTGCTCGCGGGGCCGACCTAAACCCCCCGCATAAATCCCGCCTGAACATCACTAATTACAGCCACTGGCAGCGCTAAAGCAGGTCGGAGATTTACAAAGTCATCTCTAAAAGATATGACCCGTACGATTCGGCTCCTGCTAGTGTCAATACATGCTTAAGCCGAAAATACATTTCGAGAAGGTCCCCCTGGAAGTTGTCCTCAAAATTGCTAACCAAGCGGCGCTGCCCAAGAAAGAGGAACGAACCAAGGCAGTGGTCGGAAACAGTCCTGTCCGCAAGTCCGGGTTAGCCGCAGCGACTTCGGTCAAGGAAGGTGAAGTACTATGACCGAGGCGAGTCGGGTTTTTGTTAGACAAAAGAATACTGAAACCTACAAGGGGTGCGTCCAGGACTTGAAGTATTCCGGCTGGCAGAAGCCATATTTGGATGCAATGCTGGAGACGAACCTCGATCGGCTCAAAGACCGCGTCGCCTCCGCCGAAGCGGCGATCCAGCTGCGGCTTCAAGAATTGGCAGATTCCCCCGACTCCCAAGCCGAGCGCCAGTGCCTGGGGGATGCACGAAACGGACTGTTGGTTCTAAAGCAAGAAACGTCAGACACTCCCAGCAATCACGGGGTTTCGTCTCGTTTTTCCAGCCCCTGCCCGGAATGAAATGAAATCAACTCATTCCCGCCACACTCCGTTGCAAGTGCTCGAGAAATGTCGTGTGCGCGCGACTTCGGAAATGCTGCTTGAGCTGCACAATCCCCACCCGGCGGTATGCTCCTTCATCGGCAATCGGTATGAATCGACATCCTTTGCGCCGCTCCACAGCCATCTGCGGCACCACTGACACTCCTGTGCCGCCGCCCACCATGGCTAGAATGGTTGTAAATTGACCACTCTCGAAAACTACATTGGGCCGTAATCTCGCCCGTCCACATGCGGAGAGCGTATTCTCGCGAAAACAGTGACCGTCCTTGAGCAACAGGAAGGGATCTCGCTCGACCTGTTTAAGGTGAACCATCGAGTGTGAACTCAGACGATGGCTTTCAGGCACAACCAGGTATAGCCGTTCTCGAAACAGTTCCTGGCAGACAAAATGGCCGCCGGGAATGGGCAGTGCGAGCAATACTAAATCGAGAGTTCCATCCTGCACTCTCTCCAGAAGTTCGGAGGTCAACTCTTCCACCACACTCACCTGAATATCTGGAAACTTTCGGCTGAAGCTGGCCAGGCACCCGGGCAGGAAGTAGGGCGCGACCGTGGGGATTGACCCGACCACAACCTTGCCGCGTTCGACTCCAGCCATTTCTTCGATCTCGTGCTTGGCATCCTCTACTTGCCGCAAAATGGCTTCCGCGCGCGGCAGAAATGTCTCGCCGAACGAGGTCAATCGCACGCTTCGCCCCAACCGATCGAACAGTCGGGTACCCAGCTCATCTTCCAGCTTTCGCACTTGCTGGGAGAGCGATGGTTGCGCTAGATGTTCTTGCTCCGCCGCCCGCGTAAAGCTACCGGTTCTGGCTACGGCACAAAAATAGCGAAGCTGATGAATCTGCATAATCGGTGTGCTCCCATCGGGGGCGTTCAGTAGGAAAAAACTATCTTAGCAATAGAAACTATATCTTAGACCTATCGTCCTTGGCAGGACTAGACTGCCAATGAAAACCCAAAAAGGAGTTCGTATGCCAGAGAAAGACAAGCAGGTCGTAAAGTACGGCGATGTCACGCAGCGAGTCGGCGTCGAGGTCATTCGCGCGCGTGGCGTTGACGTGGAGAAACTCATCAAGATGTTGGTGGCCAATGCGGCCGCGGAATTTGCCAGCACGTATTACTACTACACCATCCTGCGAATGCATCTCGCCGGTCATGAAGATTACAAAGAAATATGCGAAGACGCGCGTTTGGAAGATCGTGCCCATTGGGAACTGATCGTGCCCCGCATTTATGAACTCGGCGGCGAATTGCCGAACGATCTGAAGGAATTCCATGACCAGGCCGGCTGCGTTGCAGCGAAGTTGCCCAACCCGCCTACCGCGGTCAACATTCTTACTCTGTTGCTGGAGTCGGAGCGTTGCGCCATCCGCAGCTGGATTGCTATTTGCGACATGACCTTCGGCAAAGACCCGCGCACTTACGACATGGCCTCGCGCATTCTCAATGAAGAAATCGAGCACGAAGCCTGGTTCATCGAACTACTGGCTCATGAGCGTGACGGCAAGTCGATTCCATCCGGGCACTTCCGGCGGGGTGAACCGGGACACGCCCCCTACAGCAAGAATGCCGGCTTCTACAATCCGTAACTGTTCACTGCTCACTCCCCAGAGCGTCACGAGCCCTGCTTGGCTTTTTCTGCCAGGCAGGGCTACCGTGAGAGTGTATGCGTTCCGAGCCAACTGCATTGGATGTGCAACTCCTGTTGCCTCACGGCGAGCGCTCAATCCTTGTCGGACGCGAGGAGCACATTTGGGATGCAGCCTTCGCTGCTGGCGTCGTTTTACCTGCTCTCTGCCATCAGGGGCGATGCCTAACTTGCGCCGCCCGCCTCGCGGGTCCAGGGGAAGTCGATCAATCGGATTCCGTAAGCTACTACCCGGAGGACCGCGAGGCTGGATTCGTTCTCTTGTGCACAGGAAAACCCAGGACATCCCTGCGGGTTCGCACACATCAGGCGCATGAAATGCGCGAGCATCGACGACAGAAGAAACTTCCGGCACCGTACTCGTAACCGCTGGTCGTGGTCTGATGGTTTGACGTTGTTTCCCTGCGCTTGCTACTGTCATATGTTTGCCCTCCAGCATGCGCCCCATCCTGCGGCAAACCTTTTGCGCCTGGTTCACTCGGCCTACTTTCTGATCACGGGAGACGTTCATGCCTGCCATTAGATTTCGCGGGGTAGATTTCATTCAGTACGACTCACTACTCACCGATGAAGAACGTTTAGTCCGCGAAACCACGCGCCAGTTCATTGAAGACAATCTCATCCCCATCATCGAAGAGTGCAACCGTGCCGGACGCTTTCCCCGCGAGCTGGTCAAGCCAATGGCTGACCTGGGCTTCTTCGGCGCTTCGTTAAAAGGTTATGGTTGCGCTGGAATGGGAAACGTTGAGTACGGCCTGATGACACAAGAACTCGAACGTGGAGACAGTGGCGTGCGCAGCTTTGTCAGTGTGCAGTCGGGTCTGGTGATGTATCCCATCTATGAGTTTGGCAGCGAAGAGCAGAAGCAAACTTGGCTGCCCGCCATGCAGAAGGGCGAAAAGCTAGGCTGCTTCGGCCTAACCGAGCCGGATTTCGGCTCCAACCCCGGCGGCATGCGTACCCGTGCCCGCAAAGTCGGCAAAGAGTACGTGCTCAATGGCGAGAAGATGTGGATCACCTCCGGCACGATTGCCGACGTGGCCGTGATTTGGGCGAAGGTCGAAGACCAAGATGACAAGATTCGTGGCTTCCTGGTCGAGACCGACCGTCCCGGATTCAAAGCCGACGACATCCACGGCAAGTGGTCGCTGCGTGCGTCAGTCACCTCAGGGTTATCGCTGCAAGATGTTCACATCCCCGAGTCGAATCTGTTGCCCAAAACCGGCGGCCTGAAATCTCCATTGATGTGCCTGAATCAGGCCCGCTACGGCATCGCCTGGGGAGCGCTCGGCGCAGCGATGGCGTGCTATGACTGCGCACTGCAGTACTCGCTGCTGCGTAAGCAGTGGCGCGACCAACCCATCGCCTCGCACCAGCTTGTGCAGGACAAACTCACCTGGATGATCAGCGAGATCACCAAGGCACAGCTCCTTGTGCTACAGGTCGGCCGACTCAAAGACGCTGGCAAAGTCGAGCACCAGCACATCTCGATGGCCAAGCGCAATAACGTCTGGATGGCACTCGAGTGCGCCCGCCTATCGCGGGATATCCTCGGCGCCAACGGCGTCGCCGACGACTATCCCATCATGCGCCACATGATGAACCTGGAATCGGTGAAAACCTACGAAGGCACGCACGATGTGCACTCACTGATTATTGCCCAGAGCGTTACTGGGATTGATGCATTCTAGGAACAGTGGAATCGTCGAGACATCCCATTTCCACTTATCGACCTCGTTGGTTGAAGTCCATCGAGAGCAATCCCTATTCAGCTCCTCAACGAAGATTGCTATTATCTACAGTCTCGTCCTTCTTGACCTCACCCCTCGCAATGGAGGATGATGCGCGGTGCTCTCGGCGGATATCCATCCGCTGGCATCGATGGGAGGTTCGCATGGCAACTCAGCTCCGCCCGGAAGGCAAGGCTCGCAGTTTCGGCGAAAACATTGAAAGCGACCTGGCGTCGCGATTCTTGCGCGTGGTTGAGGTAGCTGCCATCGCTTCGGCTCGCACCATGGGTCAGGGCGAACGCAAGTTCTCCGACCAGGTGGCCACTGAAGCGATGCGGCGCACCATGGACACGATTCCGATGCGCGGCACTATCGTTATTGGCGAGGGCGAGCGCGACGAAGCGCCCATGCTCTATATCGGCGAGAAGGTCGGAGCCGAATTTCCCGATGGCACCGAGGTTCCAGAAGTCGACATCGCCGTCGATCCGCTGGAAGGCACGAATCTGTGCGCCACCGGAGCACCCGGGGCGATCACCGTGCTGGCTGCTTCCGAGCGCGGCGGATTGCTCAATGCCCCCGATTGTTACATGGAAAAAATTGTGGTTGGGCCGTCGTGCAAGAATGCTGTCGAACTCGACGCTCCCGTTGCCGACAACCTGAAGAATATTGCGAAGAGGCTGGAGCGCGACGTGGAGGATCTCGTCGTCATCGTGCTCGACCGTCCCCGCCACGAAAAGCTGATTGCCGACATCCGCGCCGCCGGCGCGCGCATTCGATTGATCGGCGACGGCGACCTCTCGGCTGGAATTGCCGCGGCAGTCATCGGCACTGGCGTGCATGCTGTGATGGGATCTGGCGGGGCTCCGGAAGGCGTGATCACTGCGGCCGCCATCCGCTGCCTTAACGGCTACATGCTGGGCCGGCTTGTCATCAAGCCCGAGCATGAGGAGCGCATCGCCAAGATGGGCATCAAGGACAAGAATCGCATATACGAAGCCGAAGACCTTGCGCCAGGCAAGCAGCTCATCTTTGCCGCGACTGGCGTCACCGACGGCGCGCTGATGAAGGGTGTACGGTTTTTCGGCGAAGGCACGCGGACCTCGTCAGTGATCCTGACGCTGCGTACGGGCAAGGTGCGCTTCGTGGAAAGCATCCACCTTGAGAAGGGGCCAGATGTGAAGGTGCGGTTCTCGTAAGCGCTGGCGGCCTTTAGCGAACGGCTGCTCGATATGCCAGCCTTCAATGTCGCGTCTAGGCTGGACAGCTTTCCTGTAAAGCAAAAGAAAGTCGGGGATCAGGGCGGAAAATGGATGCGAGTCCTCCTGCCAACGAAACACCGCGGCCGCGACAAGCGGCTGAAGCTTCATGTAAACTTAAAGCGCTGAGTTATAGGCAATACCGCTATCAGATCAACCAGCTACAATCTTAAAAGTCCCGAGGCCGCGGCCGGCGGGAGATTTTTGTCAGGAGCAGCGAAGCAATGGCAGCCATGGGAAAGATTGCAAAGACAGCGGACCGCAAGAAGGTCATGGATACCACCAAGAGCACGGATTGCCCGAAGTGCGGCAAGGCTACGCGTATTGTGAAACGGGTTAAGGACCGCGAGCGCGGCGTCCCGGGCGGGATTTACATTTCGTGCTCGGCCTGCGAGTTCTTCGAGAAGCTGTAACGAGGACTTCGGCCTTTGAGGTATTTCGCCACTTCTGTCAAGCGAATCTCTTCTACCATCATTTTCCTATTCGAGTTCCAGCGCCGTCTTTAGTGCGCGATCCAATTCAGTTGGCCTCGAACACGAAAGCGATCCCACGAATTGCGCAAGCTGTGCTTTGCGCACGCTCGCTCCGGTAGAGGCGTGGATGCCCCTCGGTTTCATGGCTGGTTCTCGCTAGTCTTCGAAGAGCGGTAGCGAAGCACGTCTTCAGCCTCAGTGTTCAGTTCGTCCCCGTGCCGGTTAAGTATTTTCAGATCGCGGAGATCACAGTCAGCCCGTGCCCAACCTGTAAATACCGATGCAGAATGGCCTCAATGAAGGCGGAGCGGGAATGCTTCGATCCGGCCGGGCGATCAATAGCGGAAAGCACGTCGCGTGAAAGTGTGAGAGATGTCTTCACTTTCATATCACCAACATAACTTACAAAGGGTCCGGAGTCGCGTCTTTCCTATCCAAACGTGAGGGAGTCTTTCCGCAGCCCTTCTAGGCCGATCTGCGCTAGGATTGCGCGGGCCTCTGCGACAGGATCTGCGGCTTCGGTGATGGGCCGTCCCACAACGATATAGCTGGCGCCGGCGGTGATGGCTTCGGCGGGAGTAGCGACGCGGACTTGATCGCCACGTCCGCTGCCGGCTGTGCGGACGCCCGGGACGACGATGGCGAAATCGTCCCCGAGCTTGGCGCGCAGGGTCGGGACTTCACGGGCGGAGGTGATGACTCCATGACAGCCCTCAGCTAGGGCGATTGTAGCCAAGCGCAACACGCTGTCCACAACGTTGCTGCGCATCCCAATTTTGTCCAGATCGTTCTCCTCCATGCTGGTGAGCACCGTGACGGCCAGCACCATCAGTTGGGGATTAGATCGCGCGGCTTCGACGGCGGCGCGCAACATCTTTCCACCTCCCGCGGCGTGCACAGTGAGCATGCTCACGCCCAATTGCGCGGCTTCGCGCACAGCCGCGCCAACGCTGTTGGGAATGTCATGATACTTGAGATCGAGAAAAACCCGTCGGCCGGAAGCCACCAGATCCCGTACCACTTGCGGACCTTCGGCGGTATAAAGTTGCATGCCGACCTTATAGGTCAGTGCGGCATCGCCCACGGCCATCACGATCTTTCGGGCAGCGGCGGCGGTGGATACGTCCAAAGCTACGATAAGGCGCTGGCGCGGATCGTCATTCGTGACAACATTCGTGACAACACTCCCGACCGGGATGCCGTAGGGCTTCTGGGCGTGCATCCCTGTCATTGTAGAGTTTTTATGGAAGTTCCGCTACGGGTCTGGAGTAGGCTACAGTTTGTAGCAGAGCAACGTGGGGACGGTTACCACGCTTGACCACATCCAAGCGGACGCGTTGCAGCCCTTTTTCCTGAAACTGCAGCACTTGGGCGGCGCCATAGGATAGATCAATAATGCGGCCCTGGACGATAGGTCCACGGTCGTTGACACGGACCACCACAGCCCGGCCGTTGTGCAAATTAGTTACCCGGACGTAGCTCCCCAAGGGAAGCGTCGGATGGGCGGCGGTCAGCTCGTGCATGTCGTAAGCTTCGCCGCTGGCGGTCGGTTTACCGTCGAAGTAGCTGCCATACCAAGAAGCTGTTCCAATTTGATACGGAGCCTTCTTGCTGGCCTGTTTACGCATTTCGGGCTTGGATTCGACTGGCCTAGCGCGAGCTGGTGTCGCCTCCGAGTTGTTGGGGCCCTGAGCCGCTCCCAGGCTGGCAACCAAAAAGGCCATTGCCAGTCCATGAGCTAAACGTCTTCGCATTCAGTTCTCCTCGCATCTCAAAAAGTCGTCCTAGCTAGGTGGTTACGTGCTTACTGTTCTGTAAATGCTAGGGGGGGGAACCGAGGGTGTCAACACGAAAGTGAAGGGGTGTTGGATAACCGTAGAGTAACTGATATCGTACGTAACTTGTTGTTAATTATGGAATATATATAGGATATTATTCATAACAATGAACTTATCTATTTACTTAAGAGTGAGTAACTGGCGGCCTGTAGGCTTGGAAGGAATTACATCATCAATGTTTTCATGCAGTTGCGCGGTAATACACCGTAAGGCATTGATATATATGATGTTAGCGGAAAGGTTGCCAAGTAAAAAAGAAAATATTTTTTCCGGTAGGGTCATCTGCCGCTTGGGCGATCGGGCAATGGCGGGGATTGTCCTTCCGGACGAAGCTGGAAGTCATGGCTGAGAAACCGCCCATCGTACTTACGATTGCCGGATTCGACCCCTCGTCTGGGGCCGGCGTGACTGCCGATATTAAGACCATAGCCGCCCATGGCTGTTACGGAGTCGGCTGCATTACCGCCATGACTGTGCAATCTACGGCTGGCGTCCGTCGAGTGGAGCCCGGCGACCCGGATCTGGTCACCGAAACCCTTGAAGAGCTGGTTGCCGATTTGGATATCGCCGCCGTGCATATTGGAATGCTGGGCTCCGGGAAAGTGGTTAAAGCGGTAGCGGATTTCCTGGGCCGGCGGGGAGGCAAAGCAAGGCTACCGAATATAGTTCTGGACCCCATCCTTAAATCGTCTTCCGGGACAGACCTGCTTGATCCCCTGGGAACGAAATTACTGCAGGAGAGGTTGATCCCCTTGGCGGACGTGATTACCCCCAACACCGATGAAGCCTTTGCGCTGACAGGGATCAAGGTAACCGATATGGACGAGATGAAGGCGGCGGCAGCCAAACTTCATAAAATGGGCTCCTCCGCAGTCGTGGTCACCGGAGGTCACCTCCATCAGGCCATCGAGCTGTTGAGCTATTCCAGCAAGCGAGGAATCGAGACAGAAGCGTTCAAGGCGGAGCGGCAGCGATCCAATTCGACGCATGGAACAGGCTGTGCCTTTGCCACGTCCATGGCCTGCCATCTGGCGCTTAACCGGGGTCTGGCCGAGGCCACTCTTCTTGCCAAAACCTACGTCACATCGGCAATTGCCAACGCCTACCCTCTAGGCAAGGGCACGGGGCCGGTGCACCATCTGTATCGCATGTACCAGCAGCGGCGAGCTGCAGGCTCTGGGAGTGAGCAGTAGTCACCGAGATGCATTTTCGAACGGACAGTGAGGCAGGGAATGCTAGGCAGGGTCGAATCGGGCGATGACTTAGCTGTCGCTTGATCGCTTTAGGAGTATCGCCATCACAAAGGAAGCCGTAGCCCCCAACAACCATTCGATGCGCCAGAATTGAATGGCCTGCCAATCGGCGAAGGTCTGCGCTTTGTAGATGAAACTAACGCAGACCGCTCCAGCGATGCACCCCAGGCCGATCATAAAGGCAACCAGGGACGCGGTCGGCAAGCCGACCCAACGCTTGATTTCGTGGAAGTGCAAGTAGCGAAGCCAGGTTGGAGCGGAGACCTTGGGAAAGGAGAAATCCTGTGCGGCTCCCCGCAACCACATCATTCCGTCTGACAAGACACCTGAAGAAACTGCATGCACACCATGTCCAGTTCCGGCGATGGCTAATTGGGCGCGGCGCCCCCCGCAAGCGTGACAAAAGCGGGAGCCTACCAGGAACTCCGTGCCGCAGTGCGAACACGTTTCGGCCATCGTAGGCACTGCGACTGAGGCGGCTACGCCGCCGGCGCCCTCGATAGGCGCTGGCGGACGCCAGAACTCTTGTTGCGCGTCATGAATCACTTCTGCCATCCTTAAACCTATGCTAGAGGACGTTTTAAATGTGAAGGCAAGCGGACATCCAAAATCGCCGTTCCGCTAAGCGCCTTTTCCACCAATTACTTAGCAAATTATTCGCCACTTTTGTTGTGCTGCCTTGCGCAATAATTACGCGCGCCCCTGCGTAAAGATGCACTGGTTGGCGGTGGCATTGCCGAACCCCGATTCGCAGCGGCGCAGATTATAGGGTCTGTACGCGGTTCCGACGTTGATTCGTTCCTGTTGGATTACGCTCTTGGTTCGTTCCGAGGGGCAGCACAGTTCGGTTAGACTAGAGAAACACGAGTGGGGAAGCAAGCGAGAACTACGTCCAAGAAGCTGGTGCTTTCGAGCACCATGCTTTTCTGCGCAACGATTTTGGGTTTGATATCGAACGGAATGGCGATACAAGCGGAGTTCACCGCACGCGGGTCTTCCCGGTCACTCGTTTCGCTACATCCGGGTTTCCACGCGCCCCGGGCGCCAGCTCCTGATAACCAGGTCTCCAGTCACGATCCGCTTACCGACGCCGCTTTAGAACACTTCTACAATCTCGACTATGACCGGGCGACACAGGGGTTTGAGAAGGTCGTCGAGAAGCATCCGCATGATGTTTTTGCCTGCAACCATCTGATTACGTCGCTGCTCATGCACGAGCTCGACAAGATGGGCGCCATGAATACCGGGGAGTATGCGAACGACAGCTTCATCGGACAGGTACACCGTCCCCCCGATCCAAAGGTCAAGGAGCGCATCAAGCGGCTCGTGGAGCGGGCCGAGGATCTGGAAGAACAGCAGCTCAAGGCAAATCCCAACAATGTCGAAGCCCTCTATGCCCGAGGAGTAACTCGGGCGCAATTCGCCCTGTACACGGGGCTCGTCGAACGGGCATGGTTTTCCGCTTTGCGCAACGCGGTGGGCGCGCGTCATGACCACGAACGCGTTCTGGAACTTGATCCCCTATACGTCGACGCGAAGTTAGTCGTGGGCACTCACAACTACGTCATGGGGAGCCTCCCCTGGAGTGTGAAGGTGGCGGTGGCAATGGTCGGGCTGAGCGGATCGAAGGAGAAAGGACTCCAGTACTTGCGCGAGGTGGCTAATAGTAGCGGCGAGAATAACGTAGATGCCAAAGTCGTGCTGAGCCTGTTCTTGCGGCGCGAGCAGCGCTACGCGGAGGCTCGCGCGATCATGCATGAATTGGCAGCGCGCTACCCCAGAAATTACTTGTTTGCCCTCGAGGAAGCGAATCTGCTGCGGGCTTCGGGTCACTTTCAGGAGGCAGCAGCAGCCTATCGAAAAGTTTGGCAGAGCGGGCGCGAGGGGAAATACGGGAGCCTGCATTACGAAACGGCTGCGTGGGGTCTTGGAGAGTTATTGCGCAGCCAGAAAGACTATGGCGGCGCGGCAGTAGCGTACGAACTGGTGAATGAGGCTCCAGCACCCGATCCGGAAACCTTGCAGAAAGCGAATCTCGCCGCCGGCGAGATGTATGACTTGATGCAGAAACGCGATCTGGCTTTGATGAAATACCGGACGGTGCTGGCACAGAACGGCAGCACGCCTCCAGCAGAAGCGGCAAGGAAGCATATGCGGGAGGCGTATCGCGAGTAAAGTCAGGTGAATGGAACTTTCGGTCTACAATTACGTATTGTCCTTTAAGACGTCGTGCGAGAGGCGGAACTATGTACTGCAACTATTGCGGAAAAGCGATTCAAGACGACGCAGCGGTCTGTGCCTATTGCGGCATCCGAGTGGGCGCGTCGGTGGCCCGCAAGCGCTTAGTGCGGCCTCGCCAGGGACGCAAGATTGCTGGGGTTTGTCTCGGCTTCGCCGAGTATTTTGACATCGACGTGACCGTGGTCCGGCTGGTGTGGCTGATCGTATCGTTGATGACGGGGATTGGCTTGCTGTCATATCCCATAGCCTGGATCGTAATGCCGGAAGAGCCGCTTATGCTGACGCCGGCAGTTGGCGCGCAGAGCGTGACGAATTCCTAGGACCGCTCTGGCGACAGCTCGCGACGCTCTGTGATTAAATCGGCTGCATGCAGCGAATCAAGAGCGGCGACGCGGAAATTGCTTATCAGATCCTTGGGGATGGGCCTTCGGTTGTCCTTCTGCATCCCTTTCCCGCTAATCATGAATTTTGGCTGCCAGTCGCGCAATCGCTGTCCACGCGATACCGCCTCATCGTGCCTGATCTCCGTGGGCACGGCGACTCTGATATTGGCGAAGGCCCGGCCACTATGGCGAAGCATGCGGCCGACATTGCCCGAGTAATGGACCATGCGGATGTAGGCCGCGCGCCGATAGTTGGGGTTTCGATCGGCGGCTACGCGTTGTTCGAATTCTGGCGGCAGCAGCGTGGACGCGTGGCTGCGCTGGGTCTCTGCAATACCAAGGCGACCGTAGATTCCCCTGAAGCTCAAGCTGGACGCTCACAAGCCGCGGCAGAAGTTATGGAGCGCGGGACCGAGCCGTTCTTCCAAACTATGATCCCGCGTCTGCTAGGCAAAACCACGCGCGAGACGCGTCCGGACTTGGTCGAGGGCGCGCTGCAGATGATGCGAGGAATGTCGCCCGCCGACGTTGCCGCCGTGCAGCGCGGCATGGCCGAGCGTCCGGACTCAGTGGATACATTGAAGACCATCAATGTACCTACGCTGCTCGTGACCGGAGACGAAGACATCCTGACTGGAGTGAACGAAGCGGAACTGATGCATCGGCACATTGCGGGCAGTGAGTTGACAGTGTTTCCGAAAGCTGGCCATTACTCGCCTTGGGAACAGCCCGAAGCAGTGGGGAGATTGCTGAGGCAGTTCCTCGATGGAGTCTGACGTCGCCTGAAATTAAAAAAAGGCCGTGAGGCGTGTTATAAGCACCTGGCAGTTCTCCTGGTAAGCATTGGCTATTTTGTTTTGCTACAATCCCCAAAACCATGATTGATACATTTCTAGTCCCTGTAAAAACCTTGGTCAACGCCAACGGAGATGGCACGGTGGTGGACGTGAGTAGCGCTTTCAACCGCGTCTTTCTGTTGAGCCTGGAGATTACCAAAATCATCGAACAGGAGTCCCTCGAAGTCAGCGTCTATGGTTCCGTCGACGGAACCACATGGAGTTCGAAGCCAATCGCGTCGTTTCCGCAGAAATTCTATTGCGAGCAATCGCCGATGTTGCTGGACCTGACCGCGCATCCCGACGTGAAGTTCGTACGTGCGCATTGGGAGGCGGCACGCTGGGGGCGAGGCACGGAAACGCCGATGTTCGAATTCAGCGTAAGGCTGAAGGAAGTGCCGGCAGAGATTTTGAGAGAAGTCACGGCCGAAGCCAAGGCGCTGGCTTAGAATTGTTGATTGTTGATTTTTGATGGTTGAATGAAAATCCCATCGGGTTCGGCGGTCTTCCTCGGGTGCAGACCGCGATTCGAGTCAGAATCAACCATCGACATTCGACGATTATCCACTCAACGTCGGTCCCGTATGCCACTTCAGTGGATACCCTTGAGCTTGGCACCCTGAGCTTTTCATTCCAAAATCAACAATCAATATTCTCACCGCAATGGCCGCTGCGCGGCAGCAGCATCTCTGATGCTTCCGCTATATTGATTCAGGATGGTCAGCCAGTCAGAAATCGTGTGCCCAGCGCGCACCGTGCGCGGCAGCGTGCGCCTGCCCGGGGACAAATCTATCTCGCACCGCTACGCCATGCTGGCGGCGATCGCGAATGGAAGCTCGCGGCTGGACAATTATTCCACCGGGGCTGACTGTGCCAGTACCCTGGGTTGTCTGAAATCGCTGGGGGTGTTGGCTGAGCGCACAGACGGCGCGGAGAGCGTGATCGAGATTCGAGGGCTCGGACCTTCTTTAACCGCGCCTTCCGCACCGCTCGACTGCGGCAATTCGGGTTCGACTATGCGCATGCTCTGTGGCGTTATCGCGGCGCAAAAGTTCAACAGCGAGATGGTGGGAGACGCGTCGCTTACCCGCCGTCCTATGGAGCGGGTCATCAAGCCGCTTACGGCTATGGGCGCGAAGATTGAGTCGCAAGGTGGAAAGCCACCACTCCGCATAACCGGCGCTGGACTGAAAGCCATCGACTACAAGATGCCGGTGGCCAGCGCCCAAGTGAAGTCATGCCTTCTATTCGCGGGTCTGCTGGCAAATGGCGAAACGCGCATCGAAGAACCGGTTCGAACTCGCGATCATGGAGAGCTGGCCCTGCGGGCATTTGGTGCTGAAGTGGCGCGCAGCGGAAATGAGATTCGTATCCGTGGTGGTCAAACGCTCCGGGGTATCGAGGTGCGGGTGCCGGGAGACTTGTCGAGCGCGGCATTTTTCTTGTGCGCTGCGGCGCTATTTCCCGGGTCACACCTGCTGATTGATGGTCTGTTGATGAATCCAACACGTGCACGCCTGCTCGATATTCTCATGCAGATGGGGCTCGAAATCTCAGTGACGCAACTCGATGAGGTGCATGGAGAAATGGTGGGCACAATCCAAGTTGACGGGGGACGGCTTAAAGGCGCGACCATCGCCGGTGCGGTTACAGCGGCGCTGATTGATGAGATTCCGGTGCTGGCCGCGATCGCCCCTTATACGGAGCAGGGGATTGAGGTTCGGGATGCAAAGGAGCTGAGGATAAAAGAGTCAGACCGCATCGCCGCCATCGCTGCCAACCTGCGCCTGATGGGCGCGAACCTAGAAGAGAACGAAGATGGGCTGACGATTCCCGGCCAGCAAAATCTGCGAGGCGCTGAGCTCGAGTCATTCGGCGATCACCGCATCGCCATGGCATTTGCCGTGGCGGCGTTGCGGGCTGAGGGCGAAAGCCTTATCCGCGGCGCCGAGGCAGCCGCTGTCTCCTACCCGGCTTTTTTTCCGACGCTTGAAGGGCTGGTCGAGCGCTAGAGAGCGGCAGAGTCAATACCGTCGAGTCCCGCGGCGCGGTTACCTTCGGGCGATGACCGTAGTGATCTAATCACCCCGCCGCTAAACAACAACAATACATGTGTGTGGAGAAATTGCGTCTCCGGCCGCCCGCGGCCGCACTACGTTTCTGTTGCAGGAGGAACCATGCCTCGCAAGCTCATCGTATTGACTGCTCTCTTGTGCTCCCTGGCTTACGCCAAAGAGCCTAAGGTCTACCAGACCGGCAAGTTGCTGCAAATGGATTCAGTCGCGTGCGGTGTGGACGAAAAAGATGCCAAGAGTGTCGCCGGCGAAATGCTGGGCACCGACTCCGGACATAAGAAGACGCACGAGCTACTCTGCCAGGAATATGTACTTCAGACCGATAGGGTCATCTATCGTATTCGGCCTAAAGACGAGAAGCATCCGGTGCTGCTGCCGATAGGTGAGCGCGCGCAATTTCGTTTGGAAAAAGACAAGATGCTCCTGCGTGTGGAAGGCTTGCTTGACAGAGAGCACGTCTACTTGGTGGTCTCGATGACACCGCGCGGCGATGACAAAGCGGGAGCCAGCACGCTCCGCTTGAATCATCTGCAATAATCGGCTCGCAGTGCGGAAATTTGCGGTTGCGTCAGAGAACGTTCACAAAACATTTGTGTCGTGATTTCGGCGGCGCGGATTCTCCAGAATTCGCGCCGCGCTTATTTCATGCATGCGTTTTTACCCAATATTTGCAGGGAAAACCCTGATTGGGCCTTTCGTTCGAACCAACCCTCGGGCCCTGATGGGCATCAAAATGTTTCGAAGTCCTGCCCTGTATTCCCGCTCGCTCTCTGCCGTCGAAGGGGATAAGTGTCGGCAGAAATTCAGTCGATCGACGGAGAAAAATATAATGAAACGTTGTATAGGCCTCCTCATAGCATCGCTATTTTTTGCTGCTCCTATGTTGCTGGCGCAACAGCATTCTGACCACATCGAAGTCGGCGCCTTCGCTGATTATTTTCGCTTCAGCCAGACATCTCCTGTACGAAATTTCATCGGGGTGGGAGGCCGGGCCGCCTTCAACGTGCACCGAGACGTACAGTTGGAAGCGGAAATGGCCTACGACTTCAAACGGAACTTCACCCAGGATTTCTCGAATGGCGTGACCACGCAGTTGGTGAACACACAGTTCCGCACTTTGCATGGATTCTTTGGTCCAAAATTCCAAACCGGCTCGGGAGCGTTTCGCTTCTTCGTGACTGGCAAAGTGGGCTTTGACAATTTCACCATCAACAACCAGAACGCCCCAGCCGGTTTCAAGATTACCGTAGGCCTGGACAACGGCAAGACGGATTTTGCCCTGTATCCCGCGGCCGGGATCGAAGCTTTCGCCGGGCCGATTGGCATTCGATTGGAAGCCGGCGACGATGTCTACTTTGATCAGGGCAGCCACAACAATCTACGCGTGACCTTGGGGCCCCAGATCCGTTTTTGACGATCCGCGATTCGCGAAGTGGTAGTAGTCAACCGGCGGCCAGGTGGGCCGCCGGCTTTATTTGCGTGCTTCTCGGTGAGCGATCCTTACTCTGCTAACCAGCTCGCTGTGTGATACATTATTGCCAGCCTGCACAAACGGTACGGGCCGTTTGGTTCAGGGCGGGGCATCCGCGTTACTTCCCAATCGTGGAACAAGGAGTCTGCCATGTCCACACTCCGCGACCTTATCAAAGAGCGCAAAGTTTATTCCATTAACGCAGGGAACACCGTGCTCGAGGCGGCGCGCTTCATGATGGAGCACAACATCGGAGCTCTGCCTGTGCTTCGCGATGGAGAACTAGCTGGCATTTTTTCGGAGCGCGACATTATGAATCGCGTGGTGGCGGTGGGGCGCACTCCCGGAACGACTGCGGTGTCGGAAGTGATGACCCCGAATCCGCGCGCTGTGCCCGTGGATGAGACTGTCGAGGAGTGCCTCTTCATCATGCGCGAGTTTGGCTTCCGTCATCTTCCAATTGTGGATGGGCGGGAGTTGAAAGGCCTGGTGTCGCTGCGCGATATTCTGATGCGCCGCGCCGCGGAAATCGAGACTGAAGCGCGTCGGGCAGTGTCATAGGGTAGGCATCGGGCTCCAGGCTTTGGGCTTCAGGTTCAGAGGCCGAAAGCGTCCGAGTTTGAAGTGCTAAGTCTCCGAATCGCCGAGCCTGGACCCAAAGCCCGAAGCCTCCCTTCACTCCCGACGCCGCAGCAACAACTCGCCTTGCTTGGGCGGGAGCCGGAAGGGAAATTCAAAAATCTTTTCGTCGAGCGGCAGGCGCACTACGAACTCCTCCTGCTTTTTCCACTCACTGATCCACTTGATGTTGGTATTGAAGAAAACCCATCCGCTAATCTCCGGATTCGCCGGATTTAGCTCGGCGGGCCGCAGGCTGTTCTTGCTAAGGAATTCCAATAGTTCGCTCACATCCTTCTGAAACGCGCGCAGATAGGCCTCTTTCGTCTCTTTGCGTTCTGGATGTTTTTCAATCTCGCGCATGGTTTGGTGGTCAAGTTCGTCAGCGTCGTTCTGGATCCGCGCCGAGAAACCGTCCGGATTGAGCGAAGTCTGGATGACATGGAAGTGTTTTACAAATTCAAGCGAAATGTTCTGATCGCTTACATCGAGCGAGCCCCGTCCGCGGTAGCGGACAGTCAGCAGAACCCCGAAGATAGGCTGGTGCCGCCGGCGAACCTTCGCTAGTTCTTGGGCATCGACTGCCAGCGTGACGCCTACGTCGCCCGCCCATAGACCGTAGTGATACTTGCCGTCCTGCGTGATCGAGAATGTGCACCCTGGTCGCTGTTCGTCCCAGCGCAACCTCGGGACCTGAGCTTTCTCCTTGCCCGCCGCCGCACAGGCGGGTGCAACGTGGACCATGCAGACATAGAAGAGCAACGCGAAACAATGACGCGCGAGATGCCGCAAGGAATGCATGCGAGGGAAGTATATAGCCGGCTTGAATTCGGGCTTCAAACTCGGTGGCAACTTTGAAAATGCGACTAGTTCACCGTGAGGCTAATCGACTGTGTCCCGTTGCTCGGAGCCACCTTGTTTTGATCAATGGCCGAAATCGTAAACGTGTATGTGTTCTTGGGTGTGCTGGTGACGCTGCTGCTGGTGCTAGTGCTGTTACCGCAGCCGATCGTGACCATGATCCCTGAGACCATCATGCCAAGCAGTAGCCAACCCAGCAATTTCTTCCAGAGTCTGCGGGTCGTGGACAGCCCGGCTCCGATCAGCGCCAGTGCGGGAAGCGGCAGCCACAAGGCATGAAAAATGGTCGAGCGGTGCAGACTCGTTGCCGACGGGCCAGTGGTGGAGATTGTGAGAGTCGAACTCGCCGCCGCGCTGTTGGTCACGGTTATTGTGGCGGGATTGAACGAACAAACCGGTGCGGGCGTGACCGTCGGCGAAATCGTGCTGCAGGAAAAGGTGACGGTGCCAGAATAGCCGCTGATAGGCGTCGCCGTCACGGTCGCCGTAGCCGCGCTGCCCGCGTGAACGCTGCTGGGGTTGGGTGTCGTGTCGGAGAGCGTGTAGGCGGGCGTCACCGCAAGCACGCTAAGATTCACTGGCACGGTCAAGGTCGAACCCCCTGCGCTACCCGTTACGGTGATGGCGTAGAGCGTCGGTGGAGTGAGGCTGGTGGTTGTAATCGTCAGCGTGGGGCTGGCGGGAGGCGTCACCGAACTGAGGATGGAGCACGTCGCGCCATTGGTTTGCAGCGGCGCCGCCGTACACGACAGTGCAACCGAACCACTGGAGACGTTGTTGATGGTACCGACCGTTATCGTCGAAATCGAAGATCCGCCCGGATCTACAGCGGAGGGATAGGCCGCCGATGCCGCCAGCGTGAAATTAGCTTGCCCGTACGCGCACGGAAGAATGACCAGGACTGCGATGACGGAAAATAGAGCTATGACGATGTGCTGCGCGACGCGCCTGGAATTAAACATGAGCGGATTGATTAGGTTCTCTCAATTATTGTGGTTCGATTCGCGGAGCAGAGGAAAGGCTGCCCGACGTGCTCTCGTCTGTCAAGGATATGCGAGCCCTACTCGCGCCATCACCAGAGAGAATCTTAGACTACCGTTGTTTGGAACGCCAGTCGAGTAGAGATGTGTGCAAGTGAGAGCTTAAAAAGCTGCGACCGTCTCCGTGTGGAGACGGTCGCGCCGATCGTGATTCAGTTAGTTAACTTTTAGCGTTAGGGGCGGCGCCACGGAGTGACTTAATGTTCCGTCAGTTCCTGTGACCGTGATCGTGTAGGTTCCGGCTGGGGTTCCGCCGTGGGGATTAGTGTGGCTGCTGCCGCCGCACGCAGGAAGGAGGAGCAGCGCAGCCAGAATGGCATAGAGCATCAGGAAACCCAGCACTTTCTTCCGTCGCGAGTTTGCGGAGCCGAAGCCGAGCCCGACCAAAGCCAACGCCGGGAAGGGCAGAAATACTGCATAGAAGATGTTCGATCGGTGGAACAGGGCCCCGGTGGGCCCGGTCGTATTCACGGTAAGAGTAGCGGTCCCAGACCCGGCCACAGAATTCGCACTGAACGAGCATGTGGGTGCAGGTGCTCCGCCACCCGAAACGCTGCAAGAGAGATTCACGGTCTTGCTGTAGCCGTTCTCCCCGGTGACCGTAATGGTGGAACTTGCGGAGCTACCGGGATTGACGGCGCCTAAGTCAGCGTTCGCCGTGATCGTAAAGTCCACCGAGAGGGCTGACGGAACAACGGCGACGAATGCATCGAACGGATTGCCACCGTAACTGGCCTGAAGAGCACCCGTGATAGCTAAGCCAGATACAGATGTCGTGGAGCCCGTCAAGAAAGCAGTGCCAGAGGGATCCACGGCGATGCCGCCGCCGAAGAACGAACCGGTGGCCACGTCATAATCCTCATCCCCGTCGCCTCCAAGATAACTGGAGTAGACCAAACCGGTTCCACTTGTATTGACTTCTGTAATGAAGGCGTCCGAGCCTCCACTCAATGCATTTTGGAACGGCTTAACGACCGGGAAATCCGTAGACAGGGTTGTGCCAGTGACATAGGCGTTGTTTGAAGGATCGAGCGATATCCCTACCGCTACATCGGCAGTGCTTCCGCCGAGGTATGTGGAATACACCAACCCCGAACCGGCAGCGTTGAGCTTGGTGACGAAAGCATTCGATCCCGCCGCAGCAGAGCCGTTGCCGTAGCTAGTCTGAAAAGCCCCGGGGGTTACTGGGAAGTCGCCGGTGGTCATGCTTTTGTTGGTATGGGTGGTCTCGCCCGTCACGTAGGCATTTCCTGAGCCATCAACAGCGATCCCGAGACCTGTGTCATCCGAGCTGCCGCCCAGGTACGTGGAATAGTGCAGGCTGCCGCCGCCCGCATTGATTCTAGTTACGAAAGCATCGCTGAAAACTACGCCGCCAGCCGCGTTGCACTTCGCGTCAGTTCCGCATGTGAGTTGAAAAGATCCGGGTGTGGCCGGAAAGTCCGTGGAAAGCGTCTCGCCGGTGACGTAGGCGTTGCCGCTGCTGTCTACAGCTATGCCATTCGCGAAGTCGCTGAAACTTCCGCCGAGATAGGTGGAATAAACAAAGGCGGTTGCGGTGGGATTGAGTTCCGCCACAAAAGCATCATCGGAGCCATTTGCCGGAGCCCCATTGTTGAGTAAGGGAAACAACGGGAGGTGCGTCGGAAAGTTCGTCGAAAATGTATCTCCCGCGACATAAGCATTTCCAAATCCATCTACTGCGATCCCGAATGCTTCATCGTCATTGTTTCCACCCAGATAGGTCGCGTAAACCAGATTCGCGCCTGTGGGGTCTAGCTTAAACACGATGCCGTCGAGGCATATCGCGTTCCTGGCAGTACCGCACGTACTGCCGCCCCCGCCCGAGAAAGGCTGAACTACTACAGGCGTTGTCGGGAAATCTGTAGACGATGTGATTCCTGCAACGTACGCGGCGCCGTTGGCATCCACGGCAATGGACGCTCCGAGATCGTCGCCGGAGCCGCCAACGAACGTCGTGTAAACTAACGCACCTGTAGGATCGAGTTCGGTCACGAATGCGCTGAACCCGCCGCTGTGACCAGTTACCGTACCCGAAAAACCAGGAAAGGCAGCGGAATTGCTGTGGCCGGTTATCAAAAAGTCGCCGAATGTATCTACGGCGATCCCGAATCCGACATCCTCACTTACTCCACCGAGGTATGAGGCGTACGCCAAAGAGGGGTCAATGACGAGTTCGCGGGTGCGATCATATCCTCCCAGCTCGAAACCAACCTGGCGATTCGCTTTCAAAACAAATCGTGCATCTACCAGTTGGCGGATGCCGTTGCGCTCCTGATATGCAACCGGCTTGTTCAGCGTGAGCTCGCCTGCGGAAGATGAGAGAGCGAGATTTCCCGCCGCGTCGGTCCTCATGCGGCTCGCGCCGCTGAAACTCAAATTGATAGGATCAGGGGTCGATCCGGGAGCAACAACAAAATCGAACTCCAATTGGTTCTGCTGACCATGGTACGTCAGATCAATACCCGGATAGATATCGTGATAAGACACTCGGGCGTAATGCGGGACTCCTCGGTGCCATTTGCTGGGGTCATTGCCGATTATGTAGTTCGCTTTGGAAGATAGCCGGTCGCTGCCCACGATTTCAGCACCCGATTTGCCGCCGACCACGTGCATCCGGAGCATGGCCACCGAGGATGGTCTGGGCTTGGATTGTGGTTGACTCCGCCGAATCAGCCGCTTCGTTTCGCGCGCATAGCCAAGCAGTCGGCGCTGCATCATCTCCTTAGGACGAGATTGAACTGAGGAAGAAGATGACGCGAATGAGAGGACGGCATCACCCGAGGTCAAAAACAACGTGTACCCGTTCCCTCGCGCCATGTACTTAACCTGCGGGTCTGTCTGACCCTGATTGGCCTCAAAGGCCAAAGGGAGCGCGGCAAAGCTGGCGTTGATGCGGGCTCGCGTTGCAGGCGTGACTGCCGCCGGCTGCGACGCGTGCCGAGCAACCTGTGCGGTGCGGGCATCGTCGTGACGGATAAACGACTTGGCTGGGCCAACCGCGAATACGACCGCGACCACGGCGATGAGAGTGACGACCACCCAGCAAGCGCGAACTGATCTTCTAGCAGATTGTTTAGACACGACGACTCCTCCTGTGATGAATCCCTGAAACACTGATCCGTGAGATAAGACTCGGCGTCGAGACACCGTCAGCAACAAAAACCTCGCCAGGCACAACCTCGCCAAGCCATGGCGAATGAGCGTAAGTCTGCAATCTTTTGCAGCTTGGCCGGAGTATGGGCTGGAACCCAGGGGTTGTCAACGGAACGGAGGTTGCACTCTAGATTCCACCGCGATGCCGATCAGACGAGCGCAACGGGCGGAAAACAATATATTTAGAGAACGCCAACGTAAGCTCCCGAATCAGATCAGCGGAGCCTGATGAAAAGATTTTGACTCACAGAGCGGGCTTTTTCCCTGGACACGCGGACCGTAAGGAATGACCGTTCGATACGGTACAGTAGTCCTCACCGAGTTGAGAGGGCGCGACTGTTACTACGGCTTCTTCTTTTTCTTGAACATTCCCGAGAGCCCGCTCAGCGGATTCTGCGCGCCCGTCGCTCCAGGAGCGCCAGTTCCCTTGAGTGCCTGTTGCAACATCCCGCCCGCCATGCCCTTCACATCGGGAATAAATTTGGGGTCCGAAGTTGTGCCCGTAATCATGAATGGAACGTTGCCGCCTTTGGCGCCGAACCCGGCCATCTGTGTAACGCCGGTGACGGCGCCTCCGCTCAGGTTGGCGTTCATCTTGAAGTTAAGCGCATTGTTAGGGCTGACGGTGCCGGAACCGGTGAGCACGCCGAAGGCCGGAATGGTGAGATTGATGTTCTCGGCCCGCGTGCCATCAGGCGCAACGTGCACCTCGGAGCTGAAGTTCTGAATGGAGGTGTCATTGCCTCCCGCGCTCTTGCCCGAGAGCGCCGAGATGGCAGAGAGTCTGGATCCCAGGTTGAATCCCGCCAGCGCAGAGTTCTCCAACTTGATTGTGCCGGTCGTGACTAACTTGTCCACTGGGCCCGCAATGGTCAGGTTGGTGGCGAGGGTGCCACCTTTCAAACTAGATTTGGGAGGCAGCACTACTCCGAGCGCCGGCAGCATGGCTTCCAGATCGTCCACCGGCATACCGGTTCCGGCCAACTTCATGTTCACCGAGGTTGTCTTGCCGTGCGCATCGTAGGTACCGCTGAGGTGCGCCACAGCCTTACCCATGGCGACGTCTCCCTGGGTAATTGTGCCTGATTGCTTTGCCAGATCGTAGGAGACAGCATATTTTAATTCCACCGGCTTGCCCGCAGGCGAGCCATTTTTCTGCACCACTTGCAATTTCACGACTTTCAAGGTGCCGGTGGTCTTGGCCTCGCGGCCGTCGGAGGCAACATTTCCATCGAAGTCTGCGATCCCTGAAATTCCAGATGCTGGATCGATAAAGCCCGAGGAGGCCAGATCCATCTGCTTCACGGAAACCTTGGCTTGCAGGGGCGTGTGCGCGGCATTGCTGGGGTCAATCGGTCCTGCAGTGCCGTCGAGTTTGAGACTCCCTCCTGAGGGAAGGTTGGCCGTCACCTGGAAAGGGAATGAAGAAGCGAACGAGAAATTTTGCACTTCGATATTCACCTTGTCGTACACCCGCGGCTTGTCGGAGGAATCAGCACGGCTCAGGGTGACGCGGCCATCATTCACTTTGAGTTTCGCGACCGAAAGATTGGGATTCCCGCCTGAAGTCGTGCCGGACGGCTGATCCGTGGTCTTGGCAGCTGGAGTCGCGGGCTGGTTGCCGGTCGCCGCTGCCGCGCTGTTATTGCCCAGACTGGAAAAATTCCACTTGTCACCGTTTTCGGAGCGCACCAACGCAATCTCGGGACCATTCAATGAGAGGTCCGTGACGTGCAGCACCTTCGAAAAAATCAGAGGCATTAACTCCACACCCACGTTCAAGGATTTGGCCTTCACAAACGGAGCTTTGTTAAACGCTGGATCATCGGCGATCGAAATATCATCCGCGGTCACACCCCCCTTCAAGATCGACAAAGAAAGATTTCCCACATTAACCTGCCGCCCCAGAGCACTGGTCAATTCCGACTCAATTCGCGGGCGAAAGAGGTTTGCGTCCACAAAGAAGGGAAGCGCGATGACGATCACGATCAACACGCCGACGATAATAGCCACGATTTTCAGAACGCGTTTCATGGTGTGCACCTCCGGAAGGAATTACCAGACCTGCGATCCCAGCCCAGCGGAGAACTGGTAAGCCTCAAGTTTATCACCGCTCATCCTCGGTTAACTCGGGCGAAGGCAGCGTGCCGCTTTCCACCTGCTTTTCCCGTTCGGCCCGGCGCTCGTTGTCCATGCGGATCGAAATCTCCATTTCTTTTTTGCCTTCCTGTTTTCGCCCCATGCGCAACAAAACCTGCCCGCGCAAATAATGAATGTTACTGGCATTGGGAGCGAGTTCCTCCGCCGAATCGATCGCGCGCAAAGCCTGCGCATATTTCTCTTGCCGATGATAAATCTTGGCCAACCCAACGTATGAATTCGACAGCCGCGGATCGCGCCGCAAGGCTTCGCGATAACTCTTCTCCGCATCGCCATCTTGCTGCATCAAGGAATAGACGTCTCCGAGTTCGTCGTAGTTAAGGGCGAGATCGGGCTCGACTGCGGCATCCTTCAGAAACTCATCGCGGGCCTGCTCGTAATTCTGTTTCTTCAGATAGGTCAGTCCGAGGTTGAAATGCGCGAACGGCAGTTTAGGATCGCCCTGGACGGCGGCTTGCAACTCGGAGAGCGCCATGTCGTACTGCTCAAGATTCAGATGGCCCTTGCCGATCAGCATGTGGAATTCGGGCGAGCCTTCGCCGGCTTTCACTAACTGCTGCGTCGCTTTGGCGTCCAATTCCTTCAAGCCAGCCCGGTGGGCCGCGATCGAAAGAACGTAGAGATAGTTCAGTTGCGTGGATTCCTCCGTCCACAGTGGCGCCAGAGTGCTGGCGGCGTCAGCCCACCGCTCCGCAAAAAAATAGCAGAGGCCTAGCAAATGGCGCGGCTGGAGCGCCTCAGGCTGATCCCGCACCACCGACTCGAACTCTGGTATAGCTTTCAGGAATTCACTCTGCCGGTAATAAGCGAGTCCAATGTTCAGGCGGATGCCCGCGACCTGAGGCGCCAGCCGCTCCGCCTTGTTCAGCATTTCTAAGGCCTTCGTCCACTGCTTTCGCCGCATGTAGACGACGCCGAGGTTGGCATAGGCACCTGCTAACTGAGGGTTTAGCGTCAGCACTTCACGAAAGGTCCGTTCCGCTTCGTCCAGCCGCCCGTGGTTGAGCGCATCCTGTCCTTGCTGAAAAAGCTGCGCCGGATCAGCCGCAGCGAGGTGTCCAGAGGAAGTCGCAGGCGCGCTTTTCTGCGCATTTCCGGTGGTCGCGGACGAGGAATTCTGCGACTGTGCCGCCGCCACGCCCCCGAGCAGAAGCAAAGTTGAAACTATCGAGATGATCCGCGTGCTTGACACTGGTTCCACTCTCTGCTGTAGTGTCCGCCAGCCATCGCCTCGAATTCAAGCGTTGCCCTGGCGATGGCGGCTCGTGGGCGAACGCACTTCTTGGGCCGGTCGGCTCAGAGGCGACGTGGAAGCATTGGTTTTGATGGCTGAAGCCGCTCCGGAGGCTGTCAGCCGTTCAGTGTTTAAGGAAAAGGCTTTGACAGTCACTATTCGCGACGTGGCGAAGGAGAGCGGATTTTCTTCCACCACCGTCTCCATTGTCCTGAATAATGCGCCTCTCGCGCGCTACATTCCCGCGGTCACCAAGAAGCGCATCGAGCGCGCCGCGCAGAAACTCGGTTACCGGCCTAACCAATTTGCCCGTTCGCTGAGGAGCAAGCGCAGTCACACCGTCGGGGTGATGGTGGCCGACATGACCGATCCCTATTGCACGCTGGTGCTCCGCGGCATCGAGAATACTCTGTACCAGTCTTCCTATCTGCCGATTCTGACCGACGTGCACAACGAGCGCAGCCGCTTTGAGCGCTACCTGGAGATGTTACTCGACCGCCGCATCGAAGGCCTGATCGTTCTGGCCAACTGGCTCTTCGTTGACATTCACTTGCTGGGCGACCTGGAGAAGAACAGCATTCCCACGGCCGTTGTTGGCTGCGAGCTGGAAACCGACTCCATGAGCTCGGTCATCGTCGATAACGAAATTGGCGGATACATGGCGCTCGAGCACCTGCATTCTCTGGGACACCGCAAGATCGCATTTATCCGCGGCCCCAAGACGTTGGTAGACAGTGCTCCGCGGTGGCGAGGCGTACGCAATTGTGCAAAAGCGTGCGGCTTGGAACTCGATTCCAAGCTCATTGTGGACCTGCCGGAATCGCGAGACCCAGCCTCCAGTTTCGAAGCTGGCTACAAACTCACCGAGGAGTTGGTGAAGCATAAACGCCCCTTCACCGCCCTTGTTGCCTTTGACGATATGACTGCCTTCGGAGCTATCCGAGCGCTGGCCAAAGCTGGATTGCGCGTCCCGGAACACTATTCGGTGATCGGATTCGATGATGTCGCCACCGCAACTCTATACACGCCGGCCTTGACTACAGTCCGCCAGCCCATGGAAGCGATGGGAGCCTCGGCCGTGGGCATTGTGGTCGATGGCATCAATGGAGTGCTCGAAAAACGTGACGTTGCAGCTACCCACAGGAAGGTGGCGCCGGAGCTGGTGGTGCGGGAGTCGACCCGGAGCCTATTGTAGGTCGGGCTACCGCGCCGTCGCTTTTTTCTTGACATAGGACATCGTATAAAAGCACTATTCATACGTTTTAATAGCTCCTTCACAAAGTGCCGGCAATTCCGCCGGTCCGGGGATTAGAAAAAGGGCGGCGCAGCTTTTTATCGCGCCCGAAGCTAGCTGGAACGCGCGGCCGCGCGCAAAGGGAGAAACCTGATTATGAAACTTCATCGTGTGATGTTGGCCATAGGCTTGCTTATTGTCGCTCTATGTCTAGGGGCGTCAGCCCAGGACACCGGATCAATTACAGGCACGGTGAAGGATCCTTCAGGCGCGGCAGTTCCGAATGCTGATGTCGTGGTGACGAATCCCGATCACGGTATCGATCGCCACACGACCTCCAACGCCGGCGGCGATTACAACGAGTCCGCATTGCCGGGAGGTACCTACGACGTCATCGTCACCGCGCCCGGTTTCAAGAAGTACCAGGCCAAGGGCGTGAAGTTGGACGTGGCGCAGAAGGCTCGCGTGGACGTCGCCCTGCAGCTCGGTGCGGTTAGTGAGGTACTGGAAGTGCAGGGCACGCAGGTGGCACAGGTGGAAACCCAGTCCTCTGACCTTACCGGCACAGTCACGGGCAAGCAGATTACCCAGCTTGAACTGAATGGTCGCAACTTCACCCAATTGATCACACTCGTTCCCGGAGTCAGCAATCAAACGGGACAGGATGAAGGTACGGTCGGCGTTTACGGCAATGTTGCTTTCAGTGTCAACGGTGGCCGTACTGAGTACAACAACTGGGAACTCGACGGCGGGGACAACATGGATAACGGCAGCAATGAAACGCTGAACGTCTATCCCAGCCTCGATGCGATTGCCGAGTTCAAGGTTCTTACTTCAAATTACGGCGCGCAATATGGCCGCAACGGCTCAGGCACCGTCGAAGTTGAGACCAAGTCAGGAACGAACAGATTCCACGGCGACGTTTATGAGTTTGTCCGCAACGATGCCTTTAACGCGCGCAACTACTTCCTGCCGAACGTTCCGCCGTACAAAAAGAACGATTACGGCTACACGGTTGGTGGACCAATTTGGAAGAATCACACATTCTTCTTCTGGTCACAGGAATGGCGCAGAGACCGGGTGCCGGGCCAGAACTTCAACCAGCCGGTGCCGTCGGTAGAGGAACGGACCGGGAACTTCAGCGATCAGTGCCCCGGTTCGAACTGCCCCGTGCAACCCGCTACGCTTGCTGATGGTTCTCCAAACCCGAATGCGGGTCAGCCCTTTCCAGGCAACCAGATTCCGTTTAATCCGAGTGATCCCACCGTCCAGGGGCTGCTCAGCGAGATTTCTCCTGCCACTCAAGGAAGCGGGGCGAATTCCGTGTTTGTCGCTTCGCCGGTTCAACCCACCAACTGGCGGGAGGAATTGATCAAGATAGACCACAACCTCACGGACAAGCAACGTCTCACCTTCCGCTATATCCACGATTCCTGGAACGTAATTACCCCGGTTCCCCTATGGACGAACGCGGGGAGTTTTCCAACTATTCAGACGGCATTCAAAGGACCGGGCGTGGCGCTGGTGGCCCGGTTGAGTTCGACCTTCTCTCCAACCTTATTGAACGAATTCGTGTTCAGCTACACAACCGACCACATCATTCTAAACAACGTAGGGAATTGGAAGCGCTCGTCGTTCCCAGGTTTCACGGTACCGGATATATTTCCGGGGAACGGGAACGGCATTCTGCCAGGCATTAATTTGGTCACCAGCGCATACGGCGGGGGTTTTGGAGAGGACGCCGGCTATATCCCGAATGGTATTTACAATTCCAATCCGACGTATACGTATCGCGACAACGTGAGCAAGATTGTCGGCAAGCACAATCTCCAGTTCGGCGCGTACGTCGCCGCGGGACAGAAGAACGAGTTTGGCGGGGAGCTCGGTCCCGGCTCGGTTCCCGGCTATCTGACATTTGACGACTCGAACGGTGCGATCACGACCGGAAACGCATTCGCAGACCTGCTATTGGGAAGAATCTCCAGCTTCGGCCAGCAGGACCACCTGCTCAAGTACTACAACCGTTACAAGATTGTGGAACCTTACTTCCAGGACGACTGGCATGCAACCAATCGTCTAACTGTGAACCTCGGGCTCCGCCTAAGTTTGTACGGAACCTATCGCGACAAGCAGAAGCAGGCTTTCAACTTTGATCCGGCACGTTACGTCGCTGGTCAGACCAGTGTCAATCCAGACGGCACCGTGAACAACCTTACGTCTGATGGCATGCAACCGTCGGTGAGCGATTTGCCGAATGGAATTGTCCAGTGCGGAGTGACTTCCGGTGTGCCCGTCAGCTGCATGAAGGGCCACCTGTTCAATCCCGCACCCCGCATCGGTTTTGCCTATGACCCGAGGGGAAATGGGAAGACCGCAATCCGCGGCGGATACGGCATCTTCTTCGAGCACGCGAACGGCAACGAGGGCAACACGGAGTCGCTCGAGAATTCGCCTCCCTTAGCGAACGCTGCGCAGCGGAACAATATCCCCAGTTACGCGGGAGGTGGTCAAGCGCAGGCTCAGTTCCCTCTCAGTGTGGTGGCAATTCCTACCAAAGCGGTGTGGCCATACGTGCAGCAGTGGCATCTAGATGTGCAGCATGAAGTTGTCAGGAACACAGTCGCCACAGTCTCGTACGTGGGCAGTAAAGGTACGCATCTAAACCGTCAGACGGACCTCAATCAGCTTCGGCCAGTGCCGCTTTCCCAGAATCCGTATCAGCCAGGTGAGACCTACGGCGCCAACGACTGTGGTACGGTGCAGGGGACGGATCAATTCGGGGTTCCAATCGATGGATTCACCCCAAGTGGAGTGGCAATCCCCTACGGTGGGCCTGGCTTTCTGAGCCCGGCTGCCAACGTCGGTATCGCGGCTTGTGGCGCCAATCCCGATCCCTTCCGCCCCTTCCCGGGTTACGGCGATATTGCTCACTTGGAGTACAAAGCTTCTTCGATCTATCACGCTTTCCAAACGTCCGTGCGGCGGAGTGTAGGCAGCCTGCAACTTAGCTTCGCATACACTTGGAGCCATTCCATCGACGATTCGTCTGATCGTTTTGACGGAAGCTTCGTTGATTCCTACAATCCCCGCTCAAATCGCGCGAGTTCCAACTTCGACCAGCGGCACATCCTGAACTTCTCCTACGTTTGGGATCTGCCGTTCTTCAAAAGCCCGGGTCTTGCTAATAAAGTTCTCGGCGGGTGGCAGTTCTCCGGCATTACCAGCTTCCAGACCGGAACGCCATTCAGCGTCATCGTTTCTACTGATAATGCCGGCGTGGCCAACGGAATCGGCTCGGCCGCGCGTGCCGACAAAGTAGGTGATCCGAATACAGGAGTCGCACAGCTTCCAGGCGAACTGGGACCCCAGATTTACAACCCGAACGCCTACGCTCTGCCACGCGGCCTGACTTTCGGCGACTCTGGACGAAACGGCCTGAACAACACCCACTGGACCAACTTCGACATGGCCCTCTTTAAACACTTCAAAATTACCGAGAGCATGGGCTTCGAGTTCCGCGCGGAAGCCTTTAATGTCTTCAACCATACTCAGTGGCTTCCAATTGCCGGAGATTCGGGTTCTGCCGCCAGTAACCTGGGTGAGACCAATAACACATTTAGCCAGGATCCGACCACCGGATTCCTGCAAGTCACCGGAGCCCATAATCCGCGCATCCTGCAGTTGGGTGCAAAGTTCCTCTTCTAGCTGCCGATTGCAGGACAAAGAGCAAACCCGGCCTTGTGCGGGGCTGGGTTACTTTTTGCGCTGAAATGAAAATGAACCTGGAGTTGAAGTTGTGAGGCTAGAAGCTAGAAGCCACTCACCCCACCTGCGCGTGCTGCGGTGTCGCCACCGCCTCCAGCGCATGCTCCAGGTCTGCGATCAGATCATCCGCATTCTCAATCCCCACCGACAGCCGCACCATCTGCTCGGTTACGCCCATCTTGCTCCGCTGCTCGGGCTCGATCATGGCATGCGACGTCAGCACGGGAATCGACACCAGCGACTCCACTCCGCCCAGGCTTGGCGCCAGGGTGAATAGCCGCAGGGATTCGGTGAGCCGTCGGGCGTCGTCGCCTGTGCCTTCGACTTCAAAGCTGACCATGCCGCCGCCTCCGCTCATCTGCTGGCTCGCAATTGCGTACTGCGGATGGCTCTTCAGGAACGGGTAATGCACGCGCCCCACTCTTGCATGTTGCGAAAGAAATTCGGCTACGCGCAAGGCGTTGTCGTTTTGCCGCGACACGCGCACCGCCAGAGTCTTCAGTCCGCGGATCAGCATCCACGATGCGTGGGGGTCCATGCAGTTGCCCAGCGTCGTCCGCGTCGAATGAATCTTGTCAATCAGGTCGCGGCTTCCGGCCACAACGCCGCAGATCAGATCGGAATGCCCGGCTAGGTACTTTGTTCCTGAATGCATGATCAGATCGATGCCGAACTCGGACGGCCGCTGATTGATGGGCGTGCCGAAGGTGGCGTCGATCATGCTCAACAGATTGTGCTGCCGTGCCAGTGCCGCGATTTTCTTCAAGTCAACCACGCGCACGGCAGGATTGGTCGGCGATTCGACATACAGCAGCTTGGTGTTTGGACGGATGGCACGCGCGTGCTGATCGTATTCAGTGGTGTCGACAAGCGTGGTCTCGATGCCCATCTTGGGCAGCCACTGTGTAAAAAACTTGGTTGCACCGCCATAAATGTCACGCTGCGCAACAATGTGGTCGCCGGACTTCAGCAACGCCATGATCGTAGTTGTGATTGCGCCCATGCCTGAAGCAAACGTGAGCGCTGCATCAACGCCTTCCAGTTGTGCAATGGTTTGCTCGGCGACCGTGTTCGTCGGATTGCCATAGCGCGTATAGAAGTGATCGGTGGGCGTAACGCGAAGTTGCTCGTCATTGTCGGCGACTTCAAACGTAGATGTCTGGTAGATCGGAGTGGCCATCGGGCCGTTCTTCTTCGCCAGATCGGAAGCGCCTCGTACCGCTTTGGTTTCAGGATGAAAAGTGCGTCGTTTCATGCGCAATTACCTCGCCGCTTAAGGGTAAACTGCACGCGGCGATGCGGACAAGATGAAATCTACTGCAACATTTATAATGCTCGCTCCATGAATCTGGGCCTGAAAAACCGTGTTGCTCTGGTAGCCGCTGCCAGCCAGGGGATCGGGTTTGCTACGGCGGAAGCATTTGCCAATGAGGGCTGTCGCGTGGCCATCTGCGCGCGCAATGAGGAGACCCTCGATCTTGCCGCCAGCAAGATCAAACGTGAGACTCAGGCCGAGGTTTTCGCCCAAGCTCTCGACGTTACCGATGCCGATGCCGTGCGCGGGTTCGTTGCTGCCGTTGCCGATAAGTTCGGCGGAGTCGACATCTGCGTGACCAACGCCGGCGGTCCGCCCGCCAAGGGCTTTCTCGCTGCCAGCCTCGACGACTGGCACAAGGCCGTAGATGCAAATTTCCTTAGCACGGTATATTTTGCACGCGAAGTTATCCCGCACATGCAGCGTAAGCGCTGGGGACGTATCGTAACGATTACCTCCATCACCACCAAACAGCCCGTCGCCGACCTTGTGCTCTCCAATGCCGTCCGCGCCGCAGTGGTCGGGCTTGTAAAGAGCTTGGCCAACGAGTTCGGCAGGGACGGAATTCTGGTCAACAACGTCGGACCCGGGTTCACCGCTACCGATCGTCTGAAGGAATTGGCCAAGTCTCGCTCCCGTACTCTGGGCACAAAAGAAGAAGAGATTTTTGCCAGTTGGGCCGCCGACGCTCCGCTGCAGCGGTTGGGCGAGCCCCGCGAAGTTGCCGAAACTATTGTGTGGCTCGCGTCGGAACGCGCGTCTTACGTCACCGGGCAAACTGTGCTTGTAGATGGCGGCATGTACAAAGGATTGTGATTTTGGCAGACGGAATTCGAGCGAAATGAAGCGGAGAATTGCATGAGATCCATCGCTTCACGGATGTCGGTCATGAGCGGCGAAGGCGCACTCGCCGTCTTCGCCCGCGCTAAGGAGTTAGAAGGGCAAGGCCGATCCATCATCCATCTTGAGCTCGGCGAGCCAGATTTTCACCCCGGTCAGTCGGTCATCGACTCAGTCACAAAGGCGCTTGCCGAAGGCAAAGACCGCTATTGTGCCGTGGCCGGAGTCCCCGCGCTCCGCCAAGAAATCGCCGCCTATCTGCACCGCACGCGCAATCTTAAAGTGTCGGCCGACAACATTGTGATCGCGCCGGGATGTAAGATCGCTCTTTTTTTGGCCATGATGGCGCTGCTTGAACCGGGCGATCAAGTCCTTTACCCCGATCCGGGATTTCCTGGTTATCCCTCAATCACTCTAGGTTTGGGTGCAGTACCGGTGCCGTTCGACCTTTCAGCGCGCAACCATCTCCAACCAGACCTCGATGAAATCGCCGCCAAGATCACCCGCCGCACCAGGATGCTGCTCACCAACTCGCCGGGAAATCCCACGGGTACGGTCTACACCGACGAGGTACAGCGGGCCTTGGCCGAACTCGCGGTCAAGCATGACCTCTGGGTTCTCTCCGATGAAATTTACGCGCGAGTCGTTTACGGGGATGAATACATTTCAATGTTGAGCTATCCAGGCATGGAAGAGCGCACGTTGATCATTGATGGTTTCTCGAAAAGCTTCGCCATGACTGGATGGCGCCTGGGTTATACCGTAGCTCCGCCTGACGTAACCCCTGCGTTAATCATGATGGCCATGAACAGCTACACTTGCGTGGCCGAGTTCACTCAATACGCCGCCATCGAGGCTTTACTTGACCACGACGGCACAACTCCACGCATGGTCGCCGAGTTCACTCGCCGCAGAGAACAATTCGTGGGCGACCTGAATCGAGTTCCAGGATTCAAATGCCAGTCGCCTGACGGTGCTTTCTACGCCTGGGTCGACGTCGCCGGTACCGGCATGAGCGCTGAAGATGTATGCCGGATACTGCTGGAAGATGCCGGCGTCGCAGCGATTCCAGGAGCCGCTTTTGGAGCTTCGGGAAGAGATTTTGTGCGCTTCTCGTTTGCATCGTCGATAGCGAACTTGAAAGATGCAGTCGAGCGGATTATGAAGGTTTCCACCGCGTGGCAGGGAACGCTGGCAAGCAGATGACAGCACGCGATCTTTGTCAGGCGCTGTCGCGCAGATATCGGGACGGGTTCGCGAGATCCGTCAAGAGAGGAAAAAGACGTCGATGAGACCTGCGTCCGGATGGCTTAAGGCATCTCTTCTTGAGGCGGCCGTAACTTTTTCAAGCATGGCCGGCGCGCAGGCCCGTCCCTTCCCCGGCTCTGATGTTCAGCAGATCTATCAACGCCTGTTGCCGCAGATCGAAAAGATTCCTGCGTTTGACCATCATGCTCACCCTGGTTTCGCCGACGATCCCGACGTCGACGCGATGGCCGCTCCGCCCAATGCCAGCGAGGCATTACGAACCCGCGACGACAATCCGGAGCTCGCAGTCGCCGCCCAGGCGTTATTCGGCTATCCCTATAACGACCTCTCGCCCGATCACACGAAATGGTTGCTGCAGAAGAAGGCCGAGGTGCGGAAGCAGAATCCCGGTGCCGCATATTTCAACGCGATCCTCGACAAGATAAACATCGAGAGCTCGGTGGCGAACCGCGCCATGATGCCGGACTATCTCGATCCGAAACGATTCCCCTGGGTGTTTTTCGCTGATTCCTTCATGTGGCCTTTCAACAACGAGCGTGAGACGGCTCGCAATCCCGACGAAGGCGTGTTCTTCCCGCTGCAAGAGAAAATGCTGCACCGCTGGATGCACCAGGAAAATGTCAGCAAGCTTCCTAGCGACTTGGACGGCTATCTGAAATTCATAAGCCAAGTGCTCGAGGACAATCAGAAACACGGAGGCATCGCCCAGAAGTTTGAAGTGGCCTACTTTCGCCCGACAACATTTGGCGATCCCACGCGGGAGCAAGCCGTGGATATCTATTCGCATTACATTTCCGGAGGCATTCCCGCCGAAAAAGAGTACCGAACCTTCCAGGACTTTATATTCCGCTTCCTGGTGCGCGAAGGCGGACGCCTGCATTTACCCGTGCACATCCACACCGCGGTGGGCATCGGCGATTACTTCAACCTCAGCCAGAGCAACATCATGAACCTGGAAAGCGTCCTGCGTGATCCGCGCTACGCCGGCACGACCTTTGTGATGATCCATGGAGGTTATCCGCTGGAGCGGGAGGCGATTTGGCTGGCGGCCATGAAGAACGTATATCTTGACTCGTCGTTTGGAGAACTTGCACAGTATCCGGCCGCTTTCAAGGTCACATTAAAAATGTGGTTGGAAACTTTCCCCGACAAGATTACTTTTGGGACCGACTGCTTCCCATACAATGCTGTGTTGGGTGCGGAAGAGAGCTATTGGCTGGGAGCAGAATCGTCCCGCAGCGCACTGGCCGCGGCTTTGGCGGAGATGGTTTCCGAAGCAGAAATCACGGAAGCGCGAGCCTTGGCGCTCGCCCACGGATATCTGCACGACAACGCTGTGAAGCTGTATGAGGGCAAGGTCCGCTAAACTGGACGGGGACGTGATGGCAAAGAAAAAGCTTAAATCCAAAGGTTCTTCTGTCGGCAAAACAAAAGCGCGGACACTCAGGCCTCGAGCCAGTGCCACGAAGGCCGTGGCAACCAAGGCCGAACTCCAGTACATTCCGTGGCACACCATTGACCTTGAAAATCTGAATCCGCTCTTGCAGCGCCAGTTCATCGTCGGCCAGGAGATTATGCTGGCGCGAGTCCTGTTGAAAAAGGGCTGCATCGTGCCCGAGCATAGTCATCACAATGAGCAGGTGACTTACATTCTCGACGGCGCGCTCAAGTTCTGGATTGACGGCAAGGAAATTGTAGTGAACGCCGGCGAGGTCCTGACCATTCCGCCGCACATGCCGCACAAGGCCGAGGCACTCGTCGACACCGTGGATCTCGACGTTTTTACTCCACCGCGCGCCGACTGGATCAACAAAACCGATCAATATCTGCGAGGCCAGAAATAGAATCCAAAACCTTCATGCCTCCTTCCGCCATTCCTGAACCGGGTGTTCGCCCGTCAGATTTCTGTTTTCACTGCCTTGATTGTGGCCATGTGGGTGACAGCGCCGCGCCCGACTACCGCTGTCCACGCTGCGGCGATTTGCTCGAAATCTCTTATCCGGAATGGAACAAGAGCGGCATAAGGTCACGGGCTTCAGGCATCAGTGCCGATGATCTGAAATCCAGGTGGAAGGAAAGGCGTCTCTCCTCCACTCCGGTGGATCTCAGCGGCGTCTGGCGCTTCCGCGAACTTCTTCCCGCACTGAACGCGGCGCACGTCGTCACTCTGCGAGAAGGGAACACTCCGCTCTATGAAATGCCGCAGTGCGCCCTCATCGCCGGAGTGCCGCGGCTCTATGCAAAGCATCAAGGCATGAATCCGACAGGGTCGTTCAAAGACACTGGCATGACAGTGGCTGCGTCTTTCGCCCACCATGCCGGATATCGATGGATCGCTTGTGCCTCCACCGGCAACACCTCGGCGTCCATGGCCGCTTACGCTGCTCGCGGTGGCATGCGCAGCCTTGTCCTGGTCCCGGAAGGTAAAATTTCGTGGAGCAAGCTCTCTCAGGCGCTCGACTACGGCGCGGTTACTTGTCAGTTGCGCACCGATTTCGATGGGTGCCTGCGCCTTCTCCAGGAACTCGTGCTGCGCGCGCCGGTCCATCAGTTGAATTCGATCAATCCCTTCCGCATCGAAGGGCAGAAGACCCTCGCGATTGAGCTGATGCAACAAATGGACTGGCAGCCTCCCGATCACATCATTGTCCCCGGGGGAAATCTAGGAAACAGCTCTGCCATCGGCAAGGCTTTGCTCGAAATGCGCGACCTCGGCCTAATTTCGCGGCTGCCCAAACTGTCTGTCATTCAGACTGAAGGAGCGAATGCGCTGGTTCGCACACTGCGCGAAGCCGGCGGCAAGCGGCTGATCAGCGTGAACGCCGAAACCCGAGCCACTGCCATCCGCATCGGCAACCCGGCCTCGTGGAAGAAAGCGGTGCGCGTTCTCGAAGCCACGGGCGGCACCTGCGAGCAAGTGAGCGAAGTCGAAATGGCCCAAGCCAAAGCAGAAATCGGCGCCGAAGGCGTCGGATGCGAGCCTGCCTCTGCCGTAACCCTCGCCGGCCTGAAAAAACTGGTCAAACAAGGATTTGTGAAGGCCGGCGAAACCGTGGTTTTGATTTTGACTGGGAACCTGCTAAAGGATCCCGACTTCACCATGGAATTCCATCGCGGCGATTTATTCGCGGGCACCCCGCACGAGAGTGAAGGGACTGCGCTATCCAGGTTGCGCCGTCCGCCAATCGTCCTCGACGCCACGCTGGATGCGGTTCTGCGAACCTTGGAGCAAGCGGACAAGTCTGCTCCGGGCTGTTAGCCTATGCGTCGAAACAAAGTTTCCAAAAAAAATACTGCGAGACGGCACCGCCCGTTGCAACTGCGGTTGCCTGCAACCTCAGCCAACCTCGGTCCTGCGTTCGACGCCGCCGCCCTTGCCCTCGATCTTTACCTCAAACTCGACGCGCGTCCAGCCCCCGATTTCTCAATCACCGCGAGCGGCCGAGACCGCGAAATCTGCGAAAGACTCCAAGATCATCTCATCCTCAATACTTACCGGGAAGTACTTTGCGCCCAAGGACGGGAAGTAACTCCTTTGTCTCTGCGGATCCAAAACGAGATCCCTATCGGCAAAGGATGTGGCTCTTCCGCAGCCGCCCGCCTGGCCGGCATTGCCCTGGCTAATCATTTCGGCTGTCTTCGCTGGAGCGAGGCGCAGATCGTCGGCGAAGCTTCCCGGCGCGAGCACCATCCGGATAACGCCTCCGCATGCTGGCTGGGCGGACTGACCATCGCCCGCATGTCGGGGGAAGGTCAAGTTCAGGCAGTCTGCATCCGCCCAAAAGGGAAGTGGCCGCTGCTTCTAGTCCTTCCGGCGGAGGCCCTATCAACCGAGTTGGCCCGCAGCGTCCTGCCGGCGCATTATTCGAGAGCGGACGCGGTCGTCAACGTGCAGAATTGCATGCTGCTGCTTGCCGCCTTCACCCAAGGACGTCCTGACCTGCTGTCAGTGGCCCTCGAAGACCGTATCCACCAGCCCTACCGAAGCCGGCTCTGTCCCCTATTGCCCTGCCTGCAGCCTTTGACCGGTAAAGAAGGAATCCTCGGGGTTGCGCTTAGCGGCGCGGGTCCGTCGGTACTCATCTTTCTCGATCCTCGAGCTCAGCTCCAAAAGGCTCGCAAATCGGTCGGGACGCACCTCGCGCGTCATGGACTATCCGCCGAGGTGCGTCCCACGTCAATCGCCTTGCGCGGGGCTCGCGGCCCGTTCAACCTATTCGCCCCCTAGTCTGCCCTTATCGGATTCCGCGATTCAGAGAGACTCATCTTTGGCACTAACGAGCCCTTCCCGCCGCCGCAGATGCGAGATAAACTTAATCTCCCCCCGAAACATACTCGGTCGTGTTGTGTTTCTTACGATGGATGGCTTTGCCTCAAGACGGGCCGGTATTGGGGAGTGAGTGGAAATGATGACAAGACGTCACGTCCAGCCGCGTGATAGATTCGGGCCTCAAAATCAGCAAGCTCGGAATGACATCCGGAGATATCTGCTGGCTGTTCGCTCTTATCCCGACCGCGTTGCGCAGAAGCCCAGAATTACCTTCGAACAGCACCTTAGCAGCTTGTTTGCCGCCGCCAAGCCGGATTCTCGCCGTCGCCGCCGATCCTGACTGACCCCGCGACTACCGACTGGCCGGGGGCACGATACCGTTCATGCGCAGGTACACCACCATCTGACCGTAATGATCATAACCGTGGGCGGGGACGCTGGTTGCGAGCCCGAGCCGACTGACCGATCCTTCTCCGAACGGGCTTCTGACCGTCTCCACTACATTCTTCTCATTGATCGTTGCCACCGCCTGGTGGACATATGCGAAGGAATCCTTCAAATATTTCAAAATGTCTGCCTTGGTAGTAAGTGACGCCGGCCCTGATTCGTCGCCGACGTCCACCGGAACTTTTTCACTCAGAATTGCCGCTCCAAAAATGTAGTTCACAGCCGCTACGTGCTTTACCTGCTGGGCAAATGTGCGCACACCCTTGAACTCTCCATTGGTAGGAGCGAACGAATACTTATCCTCGGGCATAGCATCCGCCGCCGCGACAAACTCATGTTCAATGTTGGACGTCAGCCGGTCCAGAACCATAGTGACGGTCCGGTGCTCCTCGGCAGGTTTGGGATTTTGTGCCGCAGTCGACGCTGCCAGCGCCAGGACACACACCGCAAAGTATCGAATGGTTTGCATATTCATCAGAGCCTCACTTTATATTGGTCCTCAGCGAACTCCGCGGCCGTTCTCAACCAGCTCTGCGATAAGGTTTGATCTCCTTTCGAAACCTAATCGCGCACTACAACAGGAGACATTTTCAATTCGTCCGCTGTTAACCGGTGCCGCCGAATGCTGGTCAATCCCACCAATAGTGCCAGCGCCGCCCAGCTAAGAGCGGAAGGTACACCCCACCGCGCGGCCAGCCATCCCCAGACGCCGCTGCCCAGAGCCATGCCCCCTTGCAGTACCAGCAAATACATCGACAACGCCCGCGCCCGCATCCAGGATGGACACATCGTCTGCGCCACGAGATTGAAGCAGGCCAAAATACCAATCCACGCCAAACCCGCGGTAAACAACACCAGACAGAGCCACTCAAAAGGATGGACCCATCCCGCGGCGAAGGTCATGCCCGCAAACAGTACCGTCGCTCCTATTACCAAGCCATCGACCGAATAACGAAGCCTGAAGCGCGGCAAAATGGCCGCTCCGGCCAGCGCGCCGAGACCGAAGCAGGTTAAGAGGAAACCATAACCTCGCGCGCCGTAGGGCTGGCAAATCACAGGCAATAGCGCGAGCAGAGAAGTCGCGCCTAAGCTGAACGCGCCGGTACGAATCAAGACCGATTTAACTTGTGGTGCGGCTTTCACATGGCGAAAGCCCTCGAGAATCGCATCACGCACGCTGCGAGTGCGCAGCGGCTCGTGTGGCGCCCTCCGCCATCGACATAGAAAAAAGATTACCCCGAAGAACGACGCCGCATTCAGTAGGAAAGACCATCCTGCTCCGGCCGCAGCAACGACCATTCCGCCAAGCGCCGGTCCCATGGCACGGGCTACGTTAAAGCCCGCCGAATTCAGCGCCACCGCAGAGGCATGCCGTTGCGGCGAGACAATTTCCGGAGTGATCGCCTGCCATGCCGGATCATTCATCACGGCGCCGATCCCCAACAGAAATGTGAAGACGAGCAGCGTCCAGGGCGTCACCACATTCATCAGCGTCAGTACCCCCAGTGTGGCTGAAGCAGCCACCATCCAGCTTTGCGTAAACAGCAACAGGCGTCGCCGGTCCCTCATGTCGGCCAATGCTCCCGCCGGCAGCACGACGAGAAAAACGGGAATCGCACCCGCGGCCTGCACCAGACTCACCGTCAGTGGAGAAGCGCTGAGTTGCGTCATCAACCAGCCCGCGCCCACGTTTTGCATCCAACTGCCGGTGTAAGAGATCACAGCGGCGATCCACAATGACCGGAACAGCGGCTCTTGCAGAGGAGCCCATGCGGCATCCGCTCGGATAGCCACTCCTTCTCCCGCCGGAAATATGACGTGGTTCGCCATTTTCAGCCGCGTCCCTTCATTCGCCTAATCACGCTTCACACGCCTTCAGCCACGACGGAACCCGCCGCATTGAAAGGCCATTCTTTTCCCCGCCATGCCCGCACCATATATATCGTCAGCCCTGCTAATAAAATCACCGCCGCATAGCGCACTTCCTTCATCGCATTCTGCCGATTGAATAGAATGAAAATGAATCCGGCAGCAGCGGCCAGTGCCGGCAACGGGTAGAGCCACATGCGGAACGGCCGCGGCATCTCCGGGCGCCGAATTCGCAGCACGATCACTCCGATGGCTTGCACCAGAAATTGCAGAAGAATGCGGATCACAACCAAAGCCGCAATCGCATCTTTCAGGCGCAGAAAACAAAATGCCGCCGCCACCACACCGAGGGCCAACAATGAGACATAGGGGAACCGATACTCATGATGCACTTTGGCAAACGCCCGGAAATAATTTCCATCCCGCGCCGCAGCATAGGGTACGCGCGAATATCCCAGCATCAGAGAGAACACCGAGGCAAATGCTGTCCACATTACTAATGCTGTCACTGTCCGCGCCGCCGCCGCCCCGTAGATCCTTTGCATAAACAGCGAGACAACATACAACCCATTATTGTTCTGTCCCACCTGCACCAGCTCGCGCCATGGCACCACCGCCAGGATGCAGAGGTTCATCATCATGTATAGACCGGCGACGAGCAGAATAGAAAGCAGCAAAGCCCGGGGAATATTCCGTCCCGGATCTTTTATTTCGTCACCCAAAAAGCAAACGTTGTAGTAGCCCCAGTAATCGTAGGCCGCAATCAGCATCGCCCCGCCCAGGCCGGTGAGAAATCCGTGGGACATGGTAAACGCGCCCGGAGGAAAATCGAACGCTCGGGCGGCATTGAAATGCGTGAGCCCGGCAAAGATAATCCAGCCGATCGTCCCCATCACACCCAGCCAGAGTAACTTTGACATGCGCCCAATTGCCGTGATCCGCCGGTAAAGGAGCAATACTGTCAGGAAGCAAATCGCCACCGCCAAACCGGTCGCTGGACTCACCACCCAACTCATCTGCAAACTACCTACCCACGGAATGTGCAGCGCGGCATCATGCGCCGAGTACACCGTTTCCAGCCCAGGCCAATAGTAAGCCGCGTATCCCGCCAGCCCGATGCAGCCGGTAGCAATCGAAAGCGGGGCACTGAATGAAAGCTGCCAGATAAAGAGAAACGAAATCAGCTTTCCCCACTTTTCGCGCCCGTAGATCTCCCTCAAATAGCGATAAGACCCGCCCGAGCCTGGCATGGCCGCGCCCAGTTCCGCCCATACCAACCCGTCACACGCGGCAAATAGTGCGCCTAACAGCCATCCCAATATCGCCTGCGGACCGCCCATCGCGCTCACCATCAGCGGCATGGTGATGAACGGGCCTACGCCGATCATGTCGATCATGTTGAGCGCAGTCGCGGTGCCTAACCCCATGCCACGGATAAGGCTGGGGGAACCGGATGCGGATTCGACGGAGGATTCCATTTAGGAATAGCGGCTACGAGTTTCAATAGGCGGGCACGGAAACACTCTGACCACCACTTTCAACACGCAGACCTATTGCCTGTCATGTCCGGCACTCAACAAATTCACATACAACCGCACCGCCCCCGGAACGCCCGCCGGCAGCTGCCGGAAGAACGCATACCCGGTGTAAATGTAAGTCCCCTTGCCGTACTGCGCCCGCAACAGTCCGCCTTTCTGCGCGTTTTCGCCAGGATCGTGGCTAGCAAGCAGCGGCTTGAAGTGTTCATCCCATTGCTCCGTGAAATACAGGCCGCGTTCTTGCACCCAGCCCTCGAAGTCGCGTGCCGTAATCGTGTTGGGATAATGAAAAACACTGTCATCCGGCGCCAACACATCCACCGGAGCCTCTTCCACGGAAACTCTTGCCCGGCTCAACTGTGCCGGATACGGAGTGAAATGCCCACCGTTGAAATCTCCAACACCGGTGTTGTACTGCACCACCAGTGTTCCACCCGCCGAAACGAATTCGAGCAGTTTCTTGTTATTGGCCGCGACCTCTTTCTGTGTGTCATAAGCGCGAATGCCCAACACAATCGTCGCGTACCGATTTAGGTCTTCGCCGGCCAGCTTCTCCGGCGGAATCAGCGTCACATCCATGCCAACCTGCTTCAGCACGGCCGCAATGTCATCGCCCGCGCCCATGATGTAACCGACCTTCAAATCATGTGGCACGGAAACATTCACAATGCTCGCCCGCTGCACCGCCGGCTGGTAATAATAGAAACTGCCCAGGTCATCACGAGTCACGAGAGTGTAGCCTTCGGTATAGCGCTCGCCCCCAGACTCCAGCACCGCGCGAATATTCGCGCGGCCCTCCTCGAGGCCAGCGGGAAAGACCTTGAATTCGAAATCCTGTTTGTCCCCGCGTCTCGGCAAATTGACCTGCAATTGGACGGGCTCGGCCCGCCAACCTGCCGGCAGCTCCAAGCGCAGCCTCCCCGGCGGTGCGCCTGTCAGATTGCAACTCAAACCGACCTTGACTGCCGTCGCCGTCCCGCTCCCCACCGGGATTACCTGGGTCCCCGGTTCCAGCGCAACCGAGAATGCCGGCGCGAATGCCAGTGTTCGCTCTCGCTCTTTTCCTTGTTCATTCAGAAAATGTACTGTCACATCTGCGTTGATGTTCGCCTCAATCTCCGACTGGGAGCCCTCGCCCTTTCGAAATTTCCGGTAAAGGTCAGGCACGGGCGCATGAATTCCTTTTCGCCCCGCAATCTCGTATTCAGCATGCACGTGCATCAGAGGCGGGGGGAAGGGAAGAGTCGAATACTTCTCGTCATCGATAGTATTAACTGCCTCTCGGTCGGGATCATCGCGATGCCAGTACGGTCGAGTGAACGCGGCACTTTGCGGGACCTCAACTCCAAAGTTGGCGTAGTAATCCTCTCCTGGCCCGATAGTGATTGATTCTGCATGCTCGCGCTTGAGCCAGGCTTCCGCTGGGTCCAGACTCACATTCCGAACCGACAACCAGTATTTCGATTCATTGTGCAGCTTCGCGACAATCTCGAATCGTTGCCCAGGAGAAACTACCGCAAGCGCTTCCTTCTCCTCGGGAAGTGGGGCCCCAGGACCCTTTGGTGAAGCCACGGTCGCCTGCAGTGTCACATTCATCGCCAGATTCAGCGCAGTCTCTGCTTGATGCCGTTTCTGCCTCAAAATCTCCAGCAAGTCACTCTTCTCAGGGGTATTCACATCGCCGTTTTGCAGCTTTGCCAGCAGAATGTCCAAAGTCTGCGTCGCACCAAGAAGGGCGGAGACGGCCCCGCTTCCATCTCCACCGCTATGTGCCAAAGCCTGTTTCATCTCCTCGTCGAGGGCCTTCAGTCCTTCCTGTAGCCAAGGGACGTTGCCTTCTGTTTCAACCACGCGCGCCGCTAATCCCGGCAGGGTCGTGTCGATTCCATCGAAAAAATCTCCCTCATGCCCATCCTTATCGAGCACGGGCGGTGAAACTGAATCGACCAACTTGTAGAAAGTGAACCGGTCGCCCGGTTCCACGCTCCAACCTCCCGCGCCTTGTGAAAGCTGGTGCCGCAAGCCCTGCATGGCGAACTGCACATAGGACATTCCCAGTGCCTCACTGGGCTCCCCCGTATTCAGCTTCACGGTCCAATTTCCCCCGGGACAAGTGCTCGCCCCGAAGCCGCACACGTTCCCCACATAAAGTTTTCTAGCTTGCCACGGAACTAACCCTTGGGCAATCTGCTCGGGAAACCGCTTCCGGTCGGCCGCTGCGCGAAAAGCTTCCTTGGTCAAGATCGCGGATGCTTGATGATGTCCATGACCGTCGCGCTCCGTGCCGGAAAATCTTGCGACCAGCACATCCGGTCGAAAGATGCGAACCACGCGCACTATATCGCCCAGCGCAACATCATGCCCACCCCACTTCTGAAAAGTTTCTTCCGGACTCTTTGAGAAGCCAAAATCGGCCACGCGGGAGAATCGCTGCTGAACTCCGTAATATTGATCCGACGCCAGCAGTTCCAGCGCCCGCAAAACACCGAGCACATCCGATAAGTTGCTGCCGATTTTGTTTTGCCCGCCCTCGCCGCGGTTCAGGGTCAGCAAAACCACGCTGGCACCCCGACCGCGCGACTCCAGGGTCAACATGCCGCCATCTTCATCGTCGGGATGCGCCACCACCTGCATCATCCGTGCAGTTGTGCTCAACCGCGAAAGCATCTGACGCAGCCCGGCAGTTGCCCGATCCTGCGGAAGTTCTCCGGCGACCGGCTGATACGGAGTCCGGAAGGAGCTCGCCAGAGCCGACACTGCATTTGAATTCTCAATCCCCGCCGAGGAACGGCTTGAGGAAACACTCGCTGATGGCGGAGTCTTAGGCGACGCTGCGTTCTCCTGCGCGGGCGCAGGTATAAGCAGCGCAAGCATCAGCCCAAAATGGACCGTGGTTTGAAAAAAGTAGTCAATGTAGTGAGCGAGCGGTTTGGTGCATCTCGCAAAGATGGGAGGTCTCGAATTATTCACTCTACAAAGATGGGGCTTTCCCCTGCTCCGACGCAAATTCTTTCCAGTCGCGGGTCTTAAGTATTAGACGGCCGCCGTATACAAATGTTACTGCCTGTAGCAAGGTCCAGAGCTGATTCCGAAAATACGCACGCCTGAAGATCGATGGCCGCAGTCCGCAACTCATTGTCCCTTCGACTTCGGAATCGTCTTCTGACACTCACTCGCAGCCGTCAACACCTCATTGAATGCCGTCTCTTTCCGCAATTCCTTGAGTAGCGGATCCGACAGCAATGCCGAATAGGCGCAGTAGTTCTGCTCCACCGCCCTCTTCAACAAACGCAGCGCAGGCTGTTTCTGCCCACAAAACGCCATCAGCGCCCCAACGTGGTACCAGGCCTCAGGATCGGGCTCCGTCATGACGGATGATTCCGCCTCCCGAACAATCTTGTCCATATCTGCTGGCCGTTGCGGCGCGACACACGCGGCCATCAGTTCACGGTGATAAGTGGAGGCCTTTCCCATGCTCTTCGCGCTCTCGCGTGCGGAGGCCAAGTTGCCCTCTCCCAGAAACACATAGGGAGTCACCCACGCCGCCCACTCCGACCCTGCATCCAGATGCACAAAATCCATCGCCCGCTCGGTTTTGCCTGACTCCAGGAACCCCCACGCGCAGGAACGGAGGTTGTAATTCCCGGGATCGAGCGCCCGTGCCGTGTTGCATTCGTCGGTGGCCTGCTCCAGCATGCCTGCGTAGCGCAGCACGTAGCTGAGCGCAAAGTGAGCGCTGGCGCTCCGCGGATGCCGCCGCACCAGGTCAGTCGCCGCGTCATAAGCTCTTCCCAGCTCCCCGCGCTCCACACGGTTCGTAATCAAATTACTGGCTGCGAGTTCGCGGTTCGGATCCAGCGCCAGTGCCCGTTCATAAGCCGAATTCGATTGCTGGAACATCTTCTCGCCGCCATCGCTAAAGGTTGAATCGTAGTAATACCGCAGCCCCAGCGCTTCCCACGCCGGAGCATAGTTCGGGTCCGTTCCTACCACGTGTTCCAGCACCGCGATCGCATCCTTGTTCGGCCCCGGATCATGAGGCAGGGCAAGGCTGTGCAAGTAGAGATCGTAAGCCTCCTGGCTTTTCGGGCGCGAACTAGTGTCGACAGCGCTTCCAGCATTGCCCAGAACCGGCAAGAGTCCGTTTTGCACTTGTGCGGTTAGCTGTTGTTGCAGAGAAATGAGATCGTTCACCGGCGCGCTTACGCTGCTTTGCCACAATAACCTGTCGCTGGCCACGTCAACAGCTTCCAGGGTTACGGTTAACTGTTCACCTTGGTGCGTGAAATGTCCTGTGAGCAGTCGCCCGACATGCAGTTGTGCGCCTACCTGGTGCGGATCCAAATCCAAGGCCACGTACCTGCGCGTCATCGACGAAGGTCGCACCTCGAGCGTGCGCGCGTACGTCAACACACTCGAAAGTTCATCCGCTAATGCAAAGCGCAGGTAATCCACGCTGTAATCGCCGTTCATGTTCTGTAGAGGCAAGACTGCGACCGCGTTGCGCTCCGCCGAGTTCGCCACCGCGCGATGCTTGTACCACCACGCACCCACGGCAGCCACAATCATTACCAGCACAGCCGCCATCCCTATGAGCAGGTAGGTTTGCACCTTGCTGGTGCTGCCGGCAAATGAATTGCTCACCACCCGCAATTTTGCGGACTTCCCAATCGGACTCTTCACCAGGCCCGATTCAGTTTCTCTCCGCAGAAGTTGCAGGTCTGCACGCATGTCAGCAGCGCTCTGGTACCGCTGCTTGCGGTCTTTCTCCATCGCTTTGCCGATGATGCCTTCCAGTTCCACAGGCAGGTTCGGATTGTGCGCCCGTGGTGGCACCGGCTTCTGATGCAAGACGTGTTCCAGCGTGACTAGCGAGTTGTTGCCCGTGAATGGCTTCTTTCCTGTGGCCATCTCATAGAGCACAACGCCAAACGAAAACAGATCGCTGCGCTGATCGATTTCCTCGCCGCGTGCCTGCTCTGGCGACATGTAAACCGCTGTCCCCGGAATCACGCCCACGGCTGTCAGCGAGTTGTCTCCCCCGTCATCGGTTGCGGCCTGATGCACCAGTTTGGCCAGACCAAAGTCGAGCACTTTGACTTGCCCGCCCGGGGTCAGAAAAATGTTGGCTGGCTTGATGTCGCGGTGCACAATCCCTTTGGCGTGCGATGCAGCCAACGCGTCTGCAACCTGTATTCCGGTATCGAGCACCTCATCCAATTCGATGGCATGGCCGGAAATGCGCTGCTTCAGGCTTTGACCGTCCAGTTTCTCCATAACGATGAAGGGATGCCCCTTGTTCTCTTCGATGCCATGGATCGTGCAGATATGAGGATGATTCAACTGCGAGGCTGCCCGCGCCTCACGCTCGAAACGCTCCAGCGCTTTGGCGTCGCCCACAAGATTTTCAGGGATGAACTTGAGCGCAACGTGGCGCCCCAACTTGATGTCTTCGGCCTCGTAGACCACGCCCATACCACCGCCTCCAAGCTTTCCCAGGATGCGATAGTGGGAGACAGTTTGGCCGATCATGAGCGTCCTCGCTCCCTGCAGGCCGCAATCTTAGGCCGTCCAAGCATTCAGGTCAATCGGTTAGATGCAAAATTGAAGCGCCAAAGTTTAGGAGAAGAACTCGCTGGCGGTTGCTCAATTGGCTAACTCGCTGGGCAATGCTTGATTTCCTTCGCGGGTTCTTGCCCGTTGTAGTTATCGGCCTTGCTCCTGCGCCTCCGCATCTCAGTCCTCGGGATACAACCCCGCCGACGCCCCGACCCACTGCATATTCCTGTTGTGATCCACTCCCATCATCAACCCGCGGCCCATGCGAATAATCGTCAGCACCGGCATGAGTTCCTCAACCCACACGTACATGACCCGCACCTCGGCCTTGGTTCCTCCAAACGGTGTCTCAATTACCGGCTCAAAATGCAACCGCTCCTGCAAAATGTACCGTCCCCGCCGCTCCGCCGGAATCGCCTGAACATCCTCTTTTTTTGGAGCAATCACAACTCCCAGGCCGGCAAATGAATAAAGCGGCTTCAAAGCATAGTTGTCGAGATCTTCCGGGATGTCATCGAGCCGATCCAGAAACCACGTCTTGGGCACTGACTCATGCTTGAGGTAGGGAATGGAGTACTTGCTGATGCGGAAATACCAGTTTGGATGCCCCGCCCACTCCACATCGAGATCATCGCGCCAGTCAAACGCCAGCTTCACGCCTTTTCGTTCCAATTCATCCACGATAGCCCGGTTGTAAATACGTTTGATAGGAATTCCCTTTCCGCTGCACTCGTGATAAAGGCGCGAGCCTTCTTTCTTGATCTGGGTGATGTCAACGGTGCGGATGCCCAGCATTTTCTCCGTGAGCAGGAAGTCGGGCAGCGTCTTTTGTTGCTCAGGATGAATCTCCATGAGAATGACGTCTTCCGGATCATGGTTTGCCACGATCGCCTGCTTCAAAAGATCACGATAGGAAGTGGCGTCGAACCCGCTCAGGAAATAATTTAGCTGGTTCGCAGCCAGTGGCTGCAGCCCGAACACCTCAACGTAGTTTTGTGCGAGCACCGCTTGATAGGCGTAGAGGGAGGGGAATGCCTGCAGTTCCACGAGCTTAGGTTGCAACTCTCCACTCGCATCTCGAACCATCCCGAAGTCTACCTGCACAAACATGGGATGCGCCGCTTCGTTGGGAACGTCGAACTCCGCCGGAATCGACTCATCGGAGTGCGCTAAATACTCTGGACTATCGACCAACTGTCGGATCAGTTCCTTGCCGTCTTCCGCCATCTGGTCAATCAGTTGCTTTGGAAAAAAGCATGGAGTCTCGCATAACCGAAATTGCACATGCGTCCCGCACGCGTCATCAATCTGTCGCAAAAATGTTTGGTATTTCTCGGAAGTGAAGTTCTGGTTGAACTGCCTGCGCAAGGAGGGAATCATTTTGGTGGTTCCTGACCGTCGGCGGATTATTCTAACGCCCTGTCATCCTGAGCGCAGCAAAAACGCCCACAAAGTGGGCGCTCTTGCGCAGTCGAAGGATCTCAGGCCGTCATCAGGCATACGCGGCTTCGCGAGGAATTCTCTAACCGCTTTCGGCCCCTACGCTTCCACCAAAAACTTCCCATCGCGCATGATCTGCTGGTCGTCCACCCAGATATCAAACTTTCGTCCCACGACGTCAATATGCGTAGACGAATCCCACTCTGCCCCGGTATGCGCTCCATACGGGTTTCCAAACGCAATATGCACTCCGGGATACTTCTCATCCTGCAGGATCTGTCCGATCACGTCCTTCAAATCAATATTCGTCCCGATGGCGAACTCCCCAACGCGATCGCTGTTCTCGTCGGTATGTGTATACCGCCAGAAATCCTCTTGCAGTTCGCGGTTATCTGAATGGGCCTCGGTCAACCGATTGTTCTTCATGTGAATCGTCAGCGGAGTCTCCTTCAGATTGCCAAACTTCGCGCACAAATAGTCGCCAACCACGCCATCGATCACAAAAGTTCCGTTTACCTCGCCCGGCGTCGTGAAGATTTCTCCTCCCGGCAGGTTCCCCCACTTCTCCGCGGAGATAATCCCGCTCGTCTTCAACCACCGATAGTTCGGATTCAAATCAGCCGTCAGATCCGTGCCTGCGGCCGTCTTCGCCCGAATCGTCGAGGCCTGGCGCACCATATCAACAACCTTCTGACTGAGGCGGTCTACCTTCTGAAAATCCGCCCGCATACCCTCCAGCATGATCTGGCGGTTGATGTTTACCATGTGTGCGTGTCGAATCTTCCGCCGGTTCACAACTTCCGTCATCTGCATGCGCGACTTCAACTCGTTTTTCTGCGCCTGCACCGCAAAGATCGAAACCTGACTCTTCTCCAAATCGTCCAGAATCGATTGCGGCAAACCGGTGAGCGGGCGCTCGGCAACCTCCTCCAACACCCAAGAGCGATAGGGCGCGCCCATCGTCTCCAGTTCGTGCACGATCGCCGCGGCGATCGCAAGCGTTGCTTCATCGGTGATCACGCAAACTTTTTCGCTAGGCTGCACCCGCAGGCACACCTTTACCGCATTGCGCGCGCCAGGAGTAAATTCAGGATCATACGGAATTTGATTCAACCGGGTGCCCCATTTCTCGCGCCCTTTACGAGAAGTGGGGATTTGCTCTGCCTCAGGAATGGTCATTAACCTATTTTTCGCGCAGAAACCGGCTCCTCCGTCTCGGCTAGCCCGGTCTCCGTCTCCTCAATAATGTAGTCAACAACTTTGTTCAAATCGCCAGTCTGCTGAAACACATGCAACTGACGGTCCGCCCCGGTGCCGCGCTCAAGAATTTCGTGAACATAATTCAATTCCTCGCGCGAATCCAATTCATCCACCACATCGTCTACAAAATCCAGATACTCGCGAATGAGGTCTCGCGCCGCCACTTCCTTCTGCTTGCCAAAGTCAATCATCTTGCCATCCAGCCCGTAGCGCGCCGCCCTCCACTTGTTTTCCATGATCAGCGCTCGCCGGTAGAGCCGGAATCCCTGGTTCGCCGCGTGCAGCTTGTAGAGCTTTGCCACGGTCGCCTGAATCAAAGCCGCCAGCGCAATCGTCTCTTCCACTCGCATTGGAATGTCGCACACGCGGAACTCGATCGTGTTGAAGAACGGATGCGGCCGTATGTCCCACCAGATCTTTTTGGCGTTATCAATGCAGTTGGTCTTGATCAGCAGCTTGATGAAATTCTCGTACTCGCCCCAGCTCGGAAAATAGTCGGGAATATTCGTTCGCGGAAACTTGTCAAACACTTTGCAGCGATAAGACTTCAGTCCGGTATTCATGCCCAGCCAAAACGGAGAGTTCGTCGAGAGCGCCAGAAGGTGAGGCACAAAATACCGCGCATGATTCATCATGTGGATCGCGGTTTCGCGGTCCTCGATCCCCACGTGAACGTGTAATCCGAAAATGAGGTTGGCCCGAGCCACCAACTGCAAGTCTTCGACAATATTCTTATACCGGTCGTCGGGATAAATCTCTTGCACCCGCCAATCTGCAAACGGATGCGTCGCCACCGACGCCAGCCGCAGCCCATTTTCCTTCGACAACCGCACCATGTCCCGGCGCAGTTTCTTCACTTCAGTCTTGCAATCTTTAATGTTGTTGCAAACCGAAGTTCCCACCTCAACCACTGATTGGTGCATCTCTGCCTTCACCCGCTCCTGCAACAGCAACTTGCCCTTCTCCAGGATTTCGGCATGAATGTGCGACCGCAGATCCCGCGTCTCCGGATCTACGGTCTGATATTCCTCTTCAATCCCGAGGGTGAAAGTAGGACGCATAGCATCACTTCAAAATATAGACGGGGGTGCCCCATCCTTGTCGCGTTGTTGGCGACAGGATAGGGAAACCAAGGATATCAGTATAACGAAGGAGGCCTAGAATGAGTCTAGGAATCGTGATTCAGAACGTGTGATGGGTCTGAAACCACATCAACCACGGGAAGAGGCCAACGAAAAGGAGCATTAATCCCCCGCAAGCATAGCGACAGGACGGAAAACAAGTTTTGCATCCAATCTCCTGGCCCGAATGCCCCGGGGCAGTAAGAACATCGCCTTGCTTGGCCGATGAGGATCGCGCCGATCCCACACACTGCGAACATCTCAGCCGGACCGTCAGCCACCGCGGCACGCCCGGTTGCCCTTGCCCTTGACATGCCTCTCAGCGCATTGCTGAGGCCGATCAGTGCCGGACCGATGGTGCCCAGGCCAGCGCCACACCTCAGAGAAAACGTTTTCTCTTCAGCTCATCCCACTGGCGCCTGCGCTTTTGATTTTCTCCGTGCCGAAGGCTTGGCGGATCCGGCGGTAGATTGCCCCCCAGCTAAGAACCCCGCCCATCGCAACTCCCGCGCCGGATTCTCTGCGCTCAACGCCATCTTCACCGCCATTTCCGCCACCGCATTCACAATCCACTCAAAGTTCTCCCGCCCTACCGACGTAACTTCCGCATCTGGCGCCGGATTCATGAAATCAATCGCGTACGGCACGCCATCCTCCACGGCAAACTCCACAGTATTAAGGTCGTACCCCAAAGCCCGGCACAAAGTCAGCGCGTCTTTCTCCACACGTTCCTTCAGCGCCGCCGACGAGGGCGGAGGATTCCCCTTCACGTACCGCTCATGAAACGGAGCCCGCGGATCGTACTTCATGATGTGTACTTTCTCCTGCCCCACTACATAGCAACGGAAATATTCATCAAACTCCACCCCATGCTGCAGAGTCATGCACAAATCGCCAGTCTGGTTGTAGTGATGAAAGAACTCCTCCGGCGAATGCACCTTGTATACATGCTTCCACCCGCCGCCCGAATACGGCTTGAGAAAAGCAGGGAAGCCGACATACTCAAAAAGTTCCTGCCAGTTCAAGGGAAACATTAAATTCCGCATCGACTGGTCCGTGGTTCCCTCCGGATGCTTGTTGTGCGGCAAAAGCACGGTGGGCGGAATCGCTACTCCAAGCTTCGAGGCTAGCGCGTAGTTGAAGAACTTGTCATCCGCCGTCCACCAGAACGGATTGTTAACCACAAACGTCCCATGCAGCGCCGCATTTTTCAGATAGGCTCGATAAAACTGAATGTCCTGAGAAATCCGATCAATGATGACGGCATACTTCCGAGGCTCATCCATCCGGATCCCGCCAATCTTCACGAACTCGGCCGTCACTCCATCGACATTCATGGAGTTGATCTTCTCCACTACCGCTGGCGGAAACGCATTCTCCATCCCAAAAACAATTCCAATCCTCTTAGTACTCACTGGTCACTCCTCACCGCGCGTTGCGCATTTGAAAATACCACGGCTCTCTCTTGTCATCCGGAGCGAAGCCAAGGACCCCCGTACTCCTCGCTTCATTAATTACCGCCACCAGGCGTTCTCACGTTGCTCGCACGACGCCCATCGGGCTACGGCCGACAGCCAACGCCAAACAACCACTAAAAATATTTCCCCGCCATCTTCAGCCACAGAGGCCAGTCATGCTGCGAATTATCCCTCCAAACATCCAGCCAATTTGGAACCGCCTTGGCATTCAGCATCGCCGACAGTTTCACGTTCTGGTCCAGGCACATATCCCAGTCGGCCGACCCCAGCACAATCTTCATCTGCCGGTAGCGGCTTAAGAACCAATCATCATTCTGATTCGGCAGAAAATCCGGAGGGCAATTGAAGTAGCAGTCGTCATCGTAATACCCATCCAGAAACTGATGGATGTCATACGCTCCACTCATGCTCACGCAGTGCGTCACCACGTCAGGATGCTTCAACGAAAAATTGACCGCATGGTAACCGCCAAAACTGCACCCCGTGACCGCTAGTTGCGAAGACTGATTCTTCCACCGCAAGAACGGCAGCAGTTCGTGCAGAATGTAGCGCTCGTATTGCAGATGCCGCAGTACCCGCAGCCGCGGATGAACACTTTTGTTGTACCAACTCTCAGTATCGACGGAATCGGGACAAAAAACCTGCAATTCGCCGCGCTCAATCTTGGGCGACAGCACCCCAATTACTCCCCGGTCTTCATACTCAAAAAACCTTCCCATGGATGTAGGGAACACGAGCAAGGGTGAACCCGCGTGCCCAAACACCAGCAATTCCACATCGCGGTGGAGTTCGTGGCTATATGCATTCTTGTATTCGCGGTTCATGGGAAACTCTGTAGAGACGTTGCCTGCAACGTCTCCGCCGCAGCCGAAATATCTTACCCGATGAGCGGTGTCCAGCCTACTTTGGGAAGACGTAAGGTGAGCACCGGAAATCAACTTTTCGAGCTGCCTCTTGTTGCGTAACAATGCGACCACTGCTACCACAACTCTATTTACGGTGTCTAGACTATCCCGATCTTCCACTTGAGGCAGCTCTTGGCTACGTCGACCACGTTCGCCTGGTGCCCGTGGTAAACCTTGAAGGCGTCATCTCCAGCGAGGCGGTCCTGAAAAAATATCGGGGATAGTGGCAGTAGCAGGCCAGCTTCTGCCCGAAAGAAAAACCCCGCTCCTTGCGGAGCGGGTCTGCTTGCCGCTTGAAGTCCTAGTGGCAGGTTGTGAACTTGAATGAAGCTAGCCGAGTATTCCAGTTAAAGCTTCCTGTGGTCTTGTAATACTCCTGCGCGTACCAGAACGTGCAGTCATCCGTAGGATCGATAGCCATGCTGCTATAGTCGCCCCAGCGGTTGAAGCTTTTGGTCTGGACGCCGTTGCCCGCAATGATTAGTGTTGCCGACTCCATATTGCCCGGCGCATCAGTGGGAACGCGCCCCACGTACTCGATACTCGGTTTCAGCTTGCTGCTTGACTTGCTGTAACCGAGTGCGATGTCGCCGTTCTTGTCCATGGCGATGCTGCCCATCCAGCGCGCCACCGAGCTCGTGCCGCCGCCCACCGTGCCTTGCTGGAATAAGACCGGGGAGGAGCCTGGGCTCCGGAATTCGTACCAGCGTACCGCCGAGGCCGCTTTACCAGTGCCGCTGCCTTTGATCGAGTGAGTCGCCACTAAGGCTTCGTGAGTCCCGAAGTTACGATACGCCAGCCGGTACATCAGCCGGTCCCCAAGGGCATCAAGCTTTTCGCCAGGCGAGGGCTGCGGAATGCAAGTGCCCGTCGCGACGCAGGCATCGCTGTACGCGGCCACAGTGAGGGTTGTGGGCCCGGTCAAGGTTGACTTAGTGGGAACGATGAAGTCCACATGGAACTTGAACAGTTTCAGAGTCGTGGAAGTAGCCAGCTCCAACTGGTAATTAGGAGAGCCAGCGGGTGGGGCCGTATTGCCGTCCAGATCGGCAGGCATCAGACTAAAATCCGCCATGCCTCGCTTGAAGCAGATCATGTTTGCTTTGTTCCCGGCCAGCATGTTGGTGCGGTCCAAAGCGCAGGTCTCCGCGCCGGTGAAGGCACCGCCTAAAGGGAAGCTGTTGGTAGTGAGGTAGTAGGCATCCGGCCACACTCCTAGCTTCGGATAGTCTGGGAGGGTCATGCCATAGGAGAACTGGTAAAGGTGGAAGGTTCCGGTTGCATCAGAGGAAGTGGAAATAGCGACGCATGCATCATTGATAGTGAAAGCGTTGTTGAAAGCGATCATTGTGATCAGCCAGCGTCCAGCCGCTTTGTCAAAGGTCGCGATGGGATCGCTCAAGTTCCCCGTCGCGCACTGCCCACCAAGGGGAGCGTAGAGAGTCTGGATGTTGGTCGGAGCCATGAGCTGGGTGCCCGTGGTTTTGTCATACACGGAATAGGCCACGTTAACCGTTTCTACTACTTGCGTGGCGCCCACGGAAGCGTTGGTATCGGGCGGCACAAAACCTCCACCCTGCGCGTCCGTGATGCCATCGAAATTCAGCCCGGGAGTCGTGCTGACCAGTGGTAGCGTTAAGCTTTGGGTCACGGCATCGGGCACGCTGCTGATATGCGGATGCGGCGCCCGGTCATGCTCGGGCATGACTCTGCTGGCATTGTGCCAGGGAACCGGAGTCATGTCTCGGAATGCTAGCGGCGTTGTGGTGTGTGCCGTGGCGTGAACGACTATTGGGTTTCTCTGCACCTGCTGCGCCGACGCCGAAATCATCGCCAGGAATAGCAGAGCAGATCCAGAGCACATTGCAATGTTCCTACAGAATCGTTGCTTCATAGTGGTAGAGATTCTCCTCAATATCATGGAATCATGGAGCACGTTTGTGAAGTCGGAAATACCAATCGCAAACAACAGAGGCAAGTTGGATCCAGGTTGACTGGACGCAGGGGATGACAACGCCGATTGATTCTCCTCATCTCAGCCATCGATGTCAATGTGAAAAGCTCTGTCAGACGGGTCCAGCGCAGAAACTCGGCTTACAGGCCGCGAGAAGTGCAAGAATTTGCAATCTCGGACGTAGAGGAGCTTTCCCTCGCGACTTTGCGGCAGGATTGATCGCCCAGAGACAGTCGCATTCGGCCGTCGGAACCAGCCGATCGGCTGCGCTGTTCGGCGGCAAAGCCCACGTATCCGACACTGTCTATTGAAAGGTATTTGTGGTTAGGAGAAAAGAACGCCCATCACGCCGCCGACTGTAGCGCCGTTCGCAAGCCTTGGAACAGACTTCGACTGCCCTCTCGCTTCGAGGCCACGGCACTTATCCCAGCAGCTTTTGCCGCCTTGCGCACAAGTTGATTTTCTTCCAGGCTGAACAAAACCAGTCGCACCTTGGGCAGCAGCGTCTTGATGGCTCGCGCCACTTGCAATCCATTCATCTTCGGCATTGTGAGATCGAGAATAACCAGATCGGGATTCAACTGCTCCGCTTTCCTGATAGCGTCCTGGCCGTCCGTGCCCTCTCCACAGACCTGCAAGTCGGTACCGTCTTCGACCACCTGACGGATCGTTCGTCGCATCCGGGCGTTAGCATCGACAATGAGGATTCTCGGTGACATCGCTCCTCGTTTCCTCCAGCCTCCGGCTGCAGCCGAAAAAGAGCAATCCAGTCTTTGGGGTATTAATCCCGGAGAATTGCAGTACCCCCACTTTTACAATGGATTGTATTTTTATGGCTGCCTTTCACTCAGTCGTCCGCAACTAACCAATTGACGTGCCCCGTCTAATTCGGGTACTGCTTCCAGGGGGTTCCCTTAACAACAACGTGTAAAACGGCGACCCGGCTGACAACAACAGCGGTCAGCCCGGCCGTAGCCAGTTTTTAAGGCGGATTTGAATGCGCATACTTAAAAGCAGCTCTTTTATCATGTTCCTGTTCGCCGCAATGGTTGGGTCGTCGTTCGCACTTCCGCAAAGCCGGGAAGACCAGAGTGCCAAGCAAGATATGAAGGACGCCGGCCACGCCACCAAGAATGCTGCCAAGGATACCGGCAGGGCCATGAAGAAGACAGCGAAAAACACCGGCCATGCCGTAAAGCACACTACTGAGAAGGCAACCCACAAGACTGCACAGAAAACGAGAGAAGGGGCTCAGAAGGTAGAAGACAAGACTGATCCCAACTAACAATGATGCTGACTAAATCGATCTAGCCAGATTCGCTCCGTCGGGTTCGCCATCGCCTCGCGCGCAGTTAATTCGGCGCAGCCTACTAGTTCTTGAAGCAAGGAGCCGCTCATCATGACCACCAAGCCCATGCCCAAACCGAAGCCAACATTCGTCGCCGACATTGAAGAAATCCGCAAACGCGCTCGTCAGCACATCCTGGACGGCGCCGTCACCGGCGGATACAAAGGCGATCGTCAAACTGTCATCAAGGTTCTCAACGAAGCCCTGGCCACTGAGATTGTTTGTGTTCTCCGCTACAAACGACATCATTACACTGCGAAAGGCATTCATTCTCAGGCCGTGGCCGAAGAGTTCCTCGAACATGCCAATGAAGAGCAGGGACACGCCGACCGTATCGCCGAGCGCATCGTCCAGCTCGACGGTGATCCCGACCTCAATCCCGAAGGCCTGGCCAGCCGCAGTCACTCGCAGTACGTGGAAGGCGCCACGCTTGTCGAGATGATCCGCGAAGATCTAATTGCCGAGCGCATTGCCATCGAATCCTACTCCGAGATTATTCGCTATCTCGGCGACAACGATCCCACCAGCCGCCGCTTGATGGAAGACATCCTCGCCAACGAAGAAGAACACGCCGAGGAAATGAAGACGCTGCTGGAATCAATTGGCGAAGACGAGAAGAGGGACGAGAAGAAGACCGAACGTAAGGCGGCAAGTTGAACGTCCTGCGAGCTGATGCGTTCGAAGACTCGCTGTTATTCAAGACTGAAGCGTTATCCCAAGGGAGATCGCAATGCGAACCGTCCTGCTGGTGATTCTGATTTTGCTGTTGATTGGTGCGCTTCCCACTTGGCCATACAGCTCCGGATGGAGCTACTACCCCAGCGGCGGACTCGGTCTGGTCCTGCTGATCATCGTCATTCTGGCTCTGACTGGCCGCCTGTAAAGAGCGGCAGCCCTTTCACAAATTGCCACGGGTGGCGGGTTGCCCCCGCGGTAAATCCGCTTGCGCGCAGCCTCTGCCTCGGCTGTGCAGCCGCGCGCAAGTTGAGTTCTTTGCAGATTCGTCGCCAACAAGAATTTCACGTTTTATTCCTAATTCCTTCCGCCAAAATGATGAGCCATACGCTCCAACCCTTCCAGATTTCTCCCCTAAACCCCTCAAATTCATTTTTATCCGTAAAATGGTGTGATTCATCCGGTGCCGGCCATATCTTAGGCTCGCGGGCGGCTACCTTTTGAACTACTGTACAAAATCGATATCAGGATGTGACCTTGGACGGAAACAAAGAAACAATTAAGGAAATCGGCTCCAACATCCTCCGCGGCCTTGCGAGCGATGTTTTGGCCGTGGAAGAAAGTGCGAAGTTGGCGGCGAGTGGCGGCAAGTCCGCCGAAACCCTCATGAACGTGGTCGCTCTCATCGCTAAGCGCTTTCAGACCGATGTCTGCTCTGCATATTTGTTGGAACCGGATCGTGCCAACCTCGTGCTGGCTGCCACGGTGGGACTTCGCCGAGAGTGTATCGGCACCCTGCGTATGGCGGTTCATGAGGGACTCACAGGCTTGGTCGCGGAACAGGTGAGCCCTGTGTCCGTGGAACATGTGCGAACCCATCCCCGCTTCAAATATTTCAGGGCGTCCGGCGAAGACAACTTACAGTCGTTCCTGGGCGTGCCGCTTATCGAGCGTGGTGTCTTGCAAGGCGTTCTAGTGATTCAAACCATCGAGGCCCGGATTTTTCGCGAAGACGAAATCCGCATGCTGACCGAGGCCGCAACCGAAGTCGCCCCCATCGTGAGCGAGGCCCGGACTCTCGATCGTTTTATTGCTCCGGTCCAGGAGCGCCTATGGTCATTGGCGCGCAATCTTTGGTGGAGTTGGGATCACGATTCTTCCAGCATTTTCCTCGATCTCGACCCGCTGCGCTGGAAGCAAGTCAATCACAATCCAGTTGCACTGCTCGCCGATTTTCCGCTCGCCAAACTCGAGGGCAGAGCCACCGAGCTGGCATTGCACAGCCGCATCAACTACGCCTACCGGCGTCTGCGGGAATATCTGGAAGCGGACCACACCTGGGGAGCCCGCCACGCCGGCGTTCTTCGTCCGCGCCCGGTGGCTTATTTTTCCGCGGAATTCGGCCTCCACGAATCCCTCCCTGTATACTCCGGAGGCCTGGGCGTGCTCGCTGGTGATCACATCAAGAGCGCCTCCGACCTCGGCATTCCGCTCGTCGGCGTCGGACTCTTCTATGGCCGCGGATATTTCCGTCAACGCCTCGATCAGAACGGCTGGCAGCAGGAGGAATACCTCACGACCGATGTGAGTCAGATGCCGATGGAGCCCGCCATTGGCAAGAACGGCGCTCCGGTAGTTGTCCAGGTCGACACCATTAGCGGCTGCCTCCGCGCCAAAGTCTGGCGGGTCGAAGTTGGACGCCGTGACTTGTTTCTCCTCGATTCCAATGTGGAAGGCAACGCCCCCGGAGATCGAGAACTTACATCTACCCTTTACGGTGGTGACCGCCGCAACCGTATTCGTCAGGAATTGCTACTCGGCGTCGGCGGCCTCCGCGCTCTTCGTGCCGTGGGAATCACTCCCAGCGTTCTCCATCTCAACGAAGGTCACAGCGCCTTTGCCGTTCTCGAAGCGGTTCGCCTTCGCATGGAAGAAGAAGGAGTCAGTTTCGACAATGCCGTATCGCGCGTTTCTCGCGAGGTGGTTTTCACCACTCACACTCCTGTCCCTGCCGGCCACGATCGCTTCGATGCCGCTCTTCTGGAAGAACACTTGGGTCTTATCCGCGAAGAGCTCGGACTCTCCCCGGAAAGCTTCCTCGGTCTCGGCCGCGAAAATCCGAATAATGGCGAAGAAGACTTCTGCATGACCGTGCTCGCTCTCCGTCTTTCCCGCCGCGCCAACGCAGTTTCCGCGTTGCACGGCGAGGTCTCTCGCGCTATGTGGTCAGGTCTGACCCCGGGCAAGCAGGAAGACGAAGTGCCTATCGGACACATCACTAATGGCGTCCACGTTCCTTCCTGGCTCGCGCCGCAAATGTTTCGTTTGTATGACCGCCACCTCGGCACTGGCTGGCACGATCATAGTAGCGAAGCTCGCATCTGGGAGGGAATCGAAAACGTCGACGACGGCGAGCTTTGGGAAACTCATCTCAACTTGAAATCGCAACTCCTCGAATTCGTGCGCCGCCGCGCTGTCAGGCAGGCCGAACGCCGCAGCGAATCATCCGAAATCCTGCAACGCCTCGGCCGCGTCCTTAGTCCCGACGCCCTCACCATAGGATTTGCTCGCCGCTTCGCCACCTACAAACGCGCTCACCTGATTTTGTCCGACATCGAAAACCTGGCCTCCATGGTGAACGATCCCAAGCGTCCCGTTCAGTTCGTTTTCGCTGGCAAGGCCCACCCCAAGGACGAGCCCGGCAAGCGAATGCTTCAGCAGATCGCCATGCTGATGCGCGATCCAAAGTTCTCCGACAAGTTTGTCTTCATCGAGGACTACGACATCAACGTCGGCCGCCACTTCGTGCAAGGCGTCGACGTATGGCTGAACAATCCTCGCCGCCCTCTCGAAGCTTCTGGCACCAGCGGCCAGAAAGTCGTTTTGAATGGAGGCCTCAATCTCTCCGTGCCCGACGGTTGGTGGGCCGAGGCCTACGACGGCATGAACGGATTCGCCATTGGCACCGGCAGAACTCACTCCGACCCCGATGTTCACGACGCCCGCGACGGCGAGGATCTTCACCGCACTCTTCGCGAAGAAGTCGTTCCTCTTTATTATGAGCGCGACCGCGACGGCCTGCCCCGCGGCTGGATCAAGCGCATGAAGCGCACCATCCGCACTCTAGGCTGGCGCTTCAACGCCGATCGCATGGTCATGGATTACACTCTGAAATGCTACGTTCCCGCCGCCGGAGGCACCTCCAGCGACATGCGAGTCACCTGGTAAAAACAAATGTTGGGCCAGCCGCCCCCGGTTGTCCAGCCGAGCAAAGCTCGGCAGCTTTTTTGCTGTTTCGCTGAGCCCTATGATTGGTATCAGGGCACGCCTTCAGGAATGCCACAACCTGGGGTGACGCAGCGCTTTCAAGCGCTGCGGTGAGTTCTTCTTTCAGAGAGTCTCTGGGGTATGAGCGACCCTGACCTTGGCTTTGAACTGCGTAGGACGGACACTCCGGTCCGTCGCCTTTGAGCTTGCTTTGAAGGGGCACGCCTTCAGGCGTGCCATAACCACCTCCAGCAAGACCGTTTCACTCCGAATTTCTGGCTCGAGTCCAGCGCCGTAGTCGCATTTGGTGTAGCTTGGCTCACCAAGGGCGAAACGATCCTTAAAGACCAATAAGGGAGAGCATCCGTTCTTCGCAAGCGAGGCCTATGAATTCCACGATGATGTGCGGAAGCCCGGGCGCGAAGCGCGTCTGCCTGGACAGCGAGTCCCCTTTCCTTTCAACAACTTACCTCCATATAATGCGCCATAGCGCCACTCAACCCGAATTCTGCCCATTTCATTGGGTTATGGATGCGTCATTACCTACCCCTGCAATAACATAGCCCCAGTTACTGACCCCCAGGCATACCTGGAGTTCAAGCCATGCCCAGGGAGAGTCACAGATTCACGATCGCAGCAAATTGAGAGGGGCTTTAGCCCCGAGATGTTGAATTTGAGCTAAGAGCCGAAGGCCAAAAGCCGAGAGCTAAAAGCTAGGAGCCAAAAGCTAACATGCGCAAGCCGATCAAGTACGTGGAAAAGGCAGTCACCGTCGCCGCCAAAGGCGCCTGGGTTGTCTTCGATCGTTTCAACCGGATCAAGCCCAACCCCTCGCCCACTCCCAAGTGGTCCGACAAGCCTCTGCTCAAGTCCTACGAAAAGTCCAAGCCACCGCTCGGCTGGCCGCGCTCCACGGATTCGCTATGTCCGAAGTGTGTCCCGGAAATCCGTCAGCAGATTCTCGACGGACACTTGCCTCACGAAGTTCTGATGAACGAAAAGGTCGGCGAGATTAAAGCCACCATCGTCGAGCGCGACGGCAAGATCCTCATGGTCAAGGACTGCCCCACTCACGGTCACTTCGAAGATGTGATGTCGATTGACCCTGAATTCTCGCGCCATCTCGAAGACGTTTTCCCCGGTCGTGACATCAAGGCTCACAACGACGAGAAGCTGCACCATCACGGCTCCTCCACCGTGAAGTACGGTCGCGGCTCCGTGCTCACCATCGATCTCACCAACCGGTGCAACATGATGTGCGATCCCTGTTTCATGGACGCGAACCAGGTCGGCTTCGTCCACGAGCTGACATGGGAAGAAATCAAGCAGATGCTCGACAACGCCATCACCATCAAACCCCGCCGCCAGATGTCGGTCCAATTCTCCGGCGGAGAGCCCACGTTGTCGCCCTACTTTTTGGATGCCGTCCGCTACGCCCGCAAAGTCGGATACAACTCCGTGCAGGCCGCGACCAACGGAATCGAATTCGCGAAGAGTTTTGAATTCGCCCAACAAGCCGTCGAAGCCGGCATGCGCTACGCCTACCTGCAATTCGACGGAATCGGCAACGCCGCCAACGCCCATCGGATGGTAGGAAACTTGTTCGACGTGAAATTGAAAGCCATCGAAAACCTTCACAACGCCGGAGTAGAAATCGTCCCTGTAGTCACGATCGTCAACGGCATCAACAACGAACAAGTCGGAAGAATTATCAAGTTTGCCTTAGATAACCCCAAAAGAATTGGATTCCTGAGCTTCCAACCCGTAAGCTTCACCGGCCGCGACGAAGCTATAACCGACGACCGCCGTATAGCCCAACGGTACACGCTCTCTCACCTAGCCCACGACGTAAAAAATCAAACCGGCCTGGGCGAACCCAGCCGTGACTGGTTCCCCATCTCCTTCATGTCCACCTTCAGCGACTGGGCCGATCTGATGCACGTAGAAGACAAAAACAACGACTGGGGCCAACTAAGTTGCGGTTGTCATCCGAATTGTGGGACGGGCATGGCGATTATGATTGATAAGGAGACCAAGGAGGCAGTTCCGGTTACCGCTTTTCTTAAAGGAGATCAGCTGGCTAAGGATATTGCTAAGGTGAATGATGCGGCTCGGGGGAAGTTTCTGACGGTTTTTGGGATGGCTTTGTGTTTGATGAAGAATTACGATCCGTTTCAGTCGCCGACTCATTTCAAGTTGATGGATCTTTTGAAGAAGTTTGACAAGAACTTCAATGCGACCGGGAAGAACTATGGGAAGGTGGGTCCGGACCGGACTATTGAGGATGTGATGAAGCGTCGGAACGACCGCTGGAACTTCCTGTTCATTGCGGGGATGTGGTTTCAGGATTTGTTCAACTATGATTTCCGGCGGACGGAACAGTGCATTATTCCTTACGCCACGCAGGAAGGCGAGATTTCGTTCTGCGCTTACAACACAGGTGTGGGCTGGCGGAACATTATCGAGAAGATGCACATGACAGCCACGCTTACGAAGTGGTACGAAGAGCATGGGCGGCATGAAATCTTCGCCGGCGGCAAGAAAGTGAAGCTGGACGATGCGGCGCACTCGCTGCTGTTGCGTGACAACATCGTCACGACTGAGCTGCAACATGATCTCGACAAGTTAGGTATCGCGAAGAATGCTCGTGAAGAGAAGACGCGGGCGAGGGATCTGAAACAGAAACAGCAGGCTGCTGGTCAGGCTTCAGGCTCCGGGCTTGGGGCTTCAGAAGCGACTGACTCTGCGGTTCCGTCTTCCACGAGTGTGGTCAAGGGTGGGCAGCATCGTGGGCCGCAGAAGCATGATGAGGCTTACAACGCGCGGATGGCGTCGCTGTATCGCGAAGTTGTGTTGAAGGAGAAGCCGGTGGTGGCGGAGAACGGATTCATCCCGCTAGGAGCACTGCTGCAGGCTAAGGGAAACGGGAATGGGCACGGGCTCCCCCCTTTCGCAAAGGACGCGAAGGATGAGGCGTCCTCGCAGGAGAATCCGCAGATTGCGGAACCGGTCGCGGGAGATTAACAGCAGCGTTCACGGTTCAGCTATCAGGAAGGGCTGGGTCGAAAGAACTGGATGCACATCGGCAGTCCATTGGCAGGACCGAAGGTTGCAGCGATTTTTTCAGTCGTGGAAAGCTGCCGCAGGCTGCAAGTCCCGGTGCGCGATTACTTTTCCACGATTCTCCCCGGGCTTGCCGATCTCCCGATTCGGTGCCTCCCAGACCTTACTCCCGCTGCGTGGGCCGCTCCTACGCGGAACCGCGTCGCCATCGTCACTGCAGAGCCCGCAATAAGTGATCGCCTTGTCGATCGAGCGGAAACGCGAAACATCATCCATTTCCAGGGCCCATGTCAACGCGGTGATGGGCCCTACTCCCTGAACGGTGTGGGGGACGATCCTCTCGGCCGTAAGGGTCCCGCAAGGAACTGACCGGCTCGTATTTAGGTTTTTCTGCAGTCGGACAATCCCGTCCCCAGATTCTGGTCGAATCACGGACAACCCTCACCTTACCCGACAAGGGAAGGATTGCCGACCATCCATTCGGAATCGCGCGTAGCTGATTAATTGGCTCGCCGGGTTGGTTGTCACCTCGGTTAGCCTTCCCGAAAATCTGCCCCAAGGGCCGTCAACTCAGTGTTGTCACCGCGGAAATCCGGCGTGAGACCCACCCGCCGGCCTAGTTGACTTTATACGCGCTGTAGGTGATCGCACTGCCGTTCGTCACTCCATGTATTTGCGTCCCGTGTTTCACAACCACGAAATACACGACAATCGGCGGGAAGCCGGGAGCTGTAACGACGCTGAAGGTTCCGGTGCAATCTGGATTCACGAAGTACGTTCCGCTTGCCTCTCTCCACTCCTCCGGTGGGGGATTGCCGTCCACGACAACGTGATCACTAAAGGTCACGTTTCCCGCACCGTCGTAGTGGCCCATTGATATTGTTCTAAGGCCCACCTTTATTGGCGGGTTCGGATCATTGGGTATATACAGGGTGCCTTGAATCTGTGCTCCATAACTACCCGACAGGCTTTGGTTCGAGCATCGCCTGCCGCTATCATTCCGGCTGGCTGACTGTGCCATGACCGGCGCCCCGAGAACTAAGACAACACAGATAACCAGAATCCTGTTTATTGACACGTTCATTGCTTTGACCCTCCAGACTGGGAATCGGTGATCGCGTCGCTGACGCTGCTCACCCGGTGCAAATGGCAAGCTGACGCACTTCTGCCGTGCGCGCAATGCACAGAAGGTGAACCGCGGGGTGAAATAAAGGTGAACTGCACAAGTAGCTGATGCCGCGAGCCTTAGCCAATCAGTCTGTTTATTGCAAGCGTTCGCAGCCATTCGTCTGCGGTACAATTTGACACCATTGCTGTTGAGCTCTTTTGGGGTGTCTACGTCCCGCTCGTTTCCTGTTCGTGCTTTCTTCGGCCACTTTCAGCTCGATCTGGCCACGGGTGAACTCCAGGGCCGGAACGGAGCGTCACTGCGTGTCCAGCAGCAGCCGCTTCACGTTCTCCGGCTCTTGCTGGAGGCGCAAGGAAGGGTTGTTTCACGTGACGAGCTAAGAACAGCACTCTGGCCGGAAGAAACCTTCGTCGACTTCGAACACAGCGTTAACACGGCGGTAAAGAAGCTGCGGAAAGCGCTGGAAGACTCAGTCCAAAACCCGAAGTTCATCGAGACTCTGCCGAAAGTCGGTTATCGCTTCCTGGTCCCCGTTGAGTGGATAACAGAACCGGACACTGAGCCTCTACCGCGTACTGACCCGCCAATCCGCATCAGACAAGAGGCCGCGGCTCCAGCAGAAGGTCGAAAGCGCCTTCGGGCAGCAAGGAGGGCAGTGGCAATGGCGGTCATCGCAGCGGGCGCCATCGCCCTAGTTTTGCTCTACCACAGCCTCCTGTTTAGACCCAAGATGCCCGAGCCCTCGATCAGCCTCGCCGTTACCAGTGTGGGTGAAAAATACAGCCCGAATCTTTCCCCGGACGGCAAGCAGTTGGCATTTGCTTGGAATGGCGGGACTGGCTCGCAATTCAGCATATATGTGAAGCTTATCGGGACAGAGGAATCAGTTCGTCTCACGCGGCAAGAGTCCATCGACTTCAATCCGGTGTGGTCACCCGACGGACATTACATTGCATTCTGTCGCATTAAGATGGGGGACACCGGTATTTATATGGTTCCTGTACTGGGAGGTGCCGAGCGGAAAATACGCGACACCCATTGGGAGAACCGCGATTTCGATCAAGTCTTCTGGTATTTCGGTCGCCTCGCGTGGTCGCCCGATGGAAAGCTGCTTGCGTTCTCCGACCGCCGGTCCAGCAACGAGCCGACTTCGATCTACCTGCTCTCGCTCGATTCGCTCTCGGCTCGCAGACTCACGTCACCGGATCTTCCTGGCGACTACAACCCCGTATTCTCGCCAGGTGGTCAAATGCTGGCATTCAACCGTGGTTCGCAAGGAGTCACGTCTATATACACCATGACTGTTGCGGGAGGGGAGGAGCGACGATTGATCACCGGTTCGCAATTTGGATGGGGCCTGACTTGGACCTCCGATGGGCGCGACATCGTTTTCGGAAGGGCGGGTTGGCTGGCAAAGTCTGGTTGGCTCTGGAAGATTTCAGCTCGCGGCGGTGAGCCGCAAAGACTGCAATTTGGCCAGGAAGGAACGGAACCATCTATCCGAGGCAGCCGCCTGGTGTATGCCCGCCAGGTTAGCAACCTGAACATTTGGCGAAAGCAACTCGATTCGAAACATTCATCGCTTCCCGCCGATCGGTTCCTGTCTTCCACAGCAATCGAAAGCGGGCCGCAGTATTCACCCGACGGAAGCAGAATCGCCTTCGAATCAACCCGCAGCGGAAGCTATGAGATTTGGATGTGCCGCAGTGATGGCACCAATCTCGTCCAGCTCACGCATTTCAACAATGTGACCGGAACGCCGCGTTGGTCGCCTGACGGACAGCAGATCGCCTTCGACTCTCGAGCGCGGGGCAATGCTGACATCTTCGTGATGGATTCTCAGGGCGGTCCGCCTCGTCAGCTCACGAATGAGACATCGGCCGATGTCATACCCAGCTGGTCGCGAGACGGACGGTGGATCTATTTTGCCTCCGCGCGCAGTGGAACATGGGAAGTCTGGAAGATGTCCTCGGCGGGAGGACCAGCTGCGCAAGTAACGCGCCATGGCGGCTATGGAGGGTTTGAATCACCGGACGGAAAATTCCTGTACTACACCAAGTATCCCGCTGTTCCGGGTATATGGCGTATGCCGACGAGCGGCGGTGAGGAGACTCTAGTTGTTGCCGGTGTGGAACCGGAATTCTGGGGCTATTGGGCCGTCGTCGAAAAAGGCATCTACTACCTCGACACCACTGCAAAGCCGGCGATTGCCTTCTTCGACTTCACGAGCCGACAAGTAACTCGTGTAGTCGAGTTCGAAAACCGCCCTGCTCGCGAAGTCACGGGGTTGGCACCATCGCCCGATGGTCGAACCATGCTCTACACCCAGCTGGATGCTTTGACCAGGGACATCGTCTTCGTGGACAACTTCCAATAATTCCCATGCCTAGCTCCAACCCGTCTTTTCCAGCATCGGCGCGTGGCTCTCGAATGGCAGCAGATGCCTGAGTTTCGGGTCCTTGCCGAGTGACGGGCTAAAACCCGTAGTAATCCGCCCTGAACGAAGCGACGAAGACTGGCCGTCTGAGAATTTTCTGATCAAGTGGTGAAGTCACGCTGGCTGCGGATTCAATCCGTCAACCGTGTGTTTGCTCTGACACTTACGTGCTGTGCCATGTCCGGTGTACAGGAGCCGTGACTCTAATCCGGGCCTTCGTACGGAACTTGAGAACCTGGTCGGCGATGCTAAGGGAAGAGGCACAAGTGGAAGTCCCATGAGGCGGAAAGTAACAATGCGCAGACCAGGGGCGGACTGCTCCGTAGTAGCGGTGAACCGGATTGACCGCCGGGGAGCGAAGGGAGCAGGTCACCCGCGTCGGGATCGTAATGGGCCAACTGGTAACAGGAGGAGCCCGCTGGTCTCGACGGAAGGCGGCAGTCTTCGATGGGTGGCACGAGCCGTGATAAGTCGAGAGGCTTACGACCGGTTCTGTGAGCGGCCCGGGGTGTAATTCCCCCGGCCTACTCGGCGGAGGGTGGGCGACCGCTCCCCCTATGCCGATTGGCGGAGGCGCTCGGGATTCCGACGCGTTGAAAAAAGCGACGCGCGGACAGGTGGGCCAGCCCGCCATGTAGCGCAACTTCTGGATGCGCTTGCTTTCGCTGAAGACTACGAAGTCATAAAAACGACGCTGCCAGACGTGGCCTGCTTCCGTCGCTTCTTCCCGCAGAATGGCAGGGACAAACTCACTCACTTATCTGGGCCTAAACTCGTTGAGGGATGAACACGGAGTTGAGATTCGTGGACAAAAAATTCAAGGCGTTTGAGTTCGGGATTTCGCTGGGGAGTAATTCATGGGGCCGGAGGAATGATTGAGCATTGACGCTTTGAATGGGAGAAAATCAAGGGCGCTGAGACAGCGTCTCTGGCGAACGATGAGAAAAAAGTGGGCTAACGAATACTCGCCGCGAGCAAGTCTGGTTTTTACCTTGCGTGCTGGGGTACTCGGAAGTTCTACGTCTAGGCTGTCTTGCCTTTAATTCGAGCAGCGTCTTTTGTGCTGACCGTGACCCGGCGGGCAGAAAGCGCTTGATTTTTCGAGTCGCAAGGAATACGGGGTCAGGGCGTCGGGGGTCCCGCGAGCATTCCAACTCGCCCCACATTCCTTGGCTGCCACCAACCGGAGTCAAATCAGCGGCCTACTCGATAGGCAGATGGCGCTCTACGGAATCGCTGGTGCGCCCCCTCGCGCATCTTGAAGTGCCTCGCGATCGGCGGTAGTATGACTTGCCGGCTGGAACCGGACCCGGGGATCATTTTCTGCTGGAGGTGGTTTCGGATCGTTTGAGCGAGGAAATGGAATGCCGCAAAACTACGTTCCTATCTTTATCTTTATGGCTTTCGTGGGTGTGCTGCTTCCACTCACGCTGCTGGCAGCCAAGCTGGTGCGACCGGACAACCCCAGCAAGTCGAAGCTGATGCCTTACGAGTGCGGTATCGATCCCATCGATAGCGCGCGGGGACGTTACACCGTCCGCTACTACATCGTGGCGATCCTGTTTGTGGTTTTCGACGTAGAGACCATTTTTCTGTTTCCGTGGGCGGTGAAGTTCAAAGCATTTGGGATCTTTGGGCTGGTCGAGATGCTGATCTTCCTCGGCATTCTGATCGTGGGCTATATCTGGATTTGGAAGAAGGGCGCCCTGGAATGGGTGTAAATTCCGATCTCCAGATGGACAGCTCGCCGTCCGAAACCTTCCGCGCGAGTCGCTGGACGCATGGCAACTTCTTTTTCCCCACCCGTCTCGTCGTGAGTCCGCAGCGTGTCACCCGAGTGAAGTCTCGGCTATTCGGCAGCAATGAAGAGAGCATCGCCATGTCGAAAGTGGCATCGGTACATATTTCGACCGGCGTGTTCTGGTCGGAGATTCGAATCGAATCCAGCGGGGGAACCGATCCTATCACCAGCCACGGTCACCGCAAAGCTGACGCACAGCGGATACGCGATCTGATCGAGACCTACCAGGCGCAGTCCCGCGTGTAGAGGCTAATTAGACCCAGAATCTGCCAGCTTAAGTTCGACGACATACCTTCACCGCGGGTTAATCAGATTTTCATTTTCTGTTAACAGCCCTGTAGCAATCGCGGTGTCTACTCCTCCTTTGTCTATAGATCCACTGAGAGGAGTACCACTGTGAGTAAACGAAGCATCGTGTTTGGATTCTCGCTTCTGTTGTCTGCCGCTGTCTTTGCGGCATCTGCGGACCGTCAGAAAGGCGGGGAAGAGAATGAGGTTCGCCACGTTCTTCTGATCAGCGTCGATGGTCTGCACGCACTCGACGTCGCGAAATACACTGCATCGCATCCTCATTCGGCTCTAGCAGAACTCGCCAGCCACGGCGTCACTTATGCAGGCGCCAACACACCGCAAAATTCCGACTCGTTTCCCGGACTTCTCGCTCTTGTGACGGGTGGCTCGCCTGTTACCTCCGGTTTGTTTTACGACGTCAGCTACGACCGCAAGATCTTCGATCCCACGAACACAACCTGCGCCGAGCCCGCGGGTAACATGATGGTGTTTGATGAGAGCATCGACAAGTACAACGCCCAGAACGTTTCTTTGAACGTAATCGACCCGGCCAAGCTCCCGCGACACCGCGACGCAAATGGCAACTGCGTAGCTTTGTGGCCTCACCAAGCCCTGCGGACGAATACGATTTTTGAGGTGGTTCGGGAATCCGGTGGGCACACGGCTTGGGAAGACAAGCATCCTGCCTACGACCTTGTGAACGGTCCTTCGGGGCTTGGCGTCGAGGATCTTTATACGCCGGAAGTCACAAATGTCGGCGGACTCGACAATACGCACAGCGTGGTTTGCACGGTGCAGAATGACCAACTCAAAGTACAGGGCATCATCAATGAAATTCATGGTCTAAGACACGATGGCAAGCCTGGCCCCGGGGTCCCAGACGTCTTCGGTATGAACTTCCAGGCTGTCAGCGTGGGACAAAAGTTGGCCATCGACAACTTTGACGGGAGTTGTGTTGCCGACCACGGCAGCCTGAACGGGCAACCGGGCGGCTACAAGGACGGCTCGGGCACACCAACCGCAGTTCTCGCTTACGCTCTGGATCAGACCGATGCGGCACTTGCGAGCATGATCCAAGCCCTTAAGAATCAGAAGATCTACGACTCAACCTTGTTCATCGTTACCGCCAAGCACGGGCAGTCGCCCATCAATCCGCTGAAGATAAACAAGCCGGGTCACTTCGCTGATGTGGTTGCCAAGCTTCCTGATGGCACAACTAATCCTGCGGCTATCGCCATCACCGGAGCCAATGCCTGCCCCAAGGGTCCATGCGGTTTCGTGAATGATGACGACATCGCTCTCATCTGGCTGGCTGATCAGTCGATGGATAAACAGGTCAGAGACTACCTGAACGCCAACGCTGTTCCTCTATTTATAGATGAAGTAATGGCTGGAGACGAACTCACGCTCAGGTTTGGCGATCCGCTGAAGGATAACCGTACGCCCGATCTTATCGTGCGTCCGACCTACGGCACGATCTATACGACGCCCGACAAGCCGAAAAATGCTGAGCATGGCGGCTACAACTACAGCGATACTAATGTCGGCCTGGTCGTTTCGCTCCCCGGGCTGCAAGCGAAAACGATCAAGAGTCCGGTCACGAGTGCGCAGGTGGCGCCCACCATCCTGCGGGCGTTGGGGCTCGACCCACAGGCTCTCAAGTCGGTTCGCGTGGAGAAGACTCACCCGCTGCCCGGCCTCGGGGCTGGCCAGAGTGAGTGATTGCGCAGGGCTTCAACGCCGTGGGACCAGCCTTGAGGCCTAGCATCGAAGTCAAGGACGGACTGCTCAGTGCGGCCCGTCCTTTTTATTATGGGCAATTTATTATGGGCAAACGAAGAAAACGTTGTGAACGGCCCCTCGCGATATTTCGGGCATTTTGAAGCTGCTGGATTCAGACACGATCCTTGCACCTCCCTCATTTCACCTCCCTCGTTGACACAGTTTGCTCAAGCTGATAGAAGTTAACGTTCTTCTCGCGCACCTTAACGCCCGAGGTTTGCGCCGTCGACACTTATGCCCGACGAAACCAAGCCGTCCGCTTCATCGCCGCCGGAAGGTGAGCCAAAGCCGACGGCGGATAAAACTGTTCCTCTGGGAGGAGTGAAGGCGACTACTTCTGGCTCGGTTCAATCCCAAGCTAGGTCGGGAGAACCGGGCGGCGTGCCGCCGCCGGGAACGCCTCCAAAACCAGATTTTGGGCCGAACCTAGGCAAACCTCCGGGGGCGCCCGAGCCGCCAACAGGAGTACCGCCGAAGCCAGATCCGGCGCCTCCACCGACTTCTCCGCCCCTAAAGTCGGCAAGCGCGCCCACCGCTGCGGGAACACCCACCGCGGCTGCCGGGACTCCAGCCGCTAAACCTGCCGTGCCCGCGAAGCCCGCTGCTCCCGCGCCAACTGCCTGGAATTCACCGATGGTGGCCAAGCTCAAGGCTCAGTTTGGTTCGGGCGTGGAGGCGCTCACGTATCTTGGCCAGAACTACATGACCGTGGACCGTTCTCTGATTCCGGAAATCTTGCAGGTTCTCCACAACGACGAGCAGTTCGATTACTGCGTGGACGTGACTGCGCTGCACTATCCGCAACGGGAAAAGAAAGAGTTTGATCTCATCTGGATCCTTTACTCATACGCGCGTAACGAACGAATCCGCGTGAAGACCCAGATCGCTGATGGCGAGAGCATTCCAAGCTCTGTTCCTATGTGGCCGGCGGCGAACTGGCTGGAACGCGAAGTCTACGACATGTTTGGCATCAAGTTTGACGGACATCCGGACATGAAGCGTATTCTGCTGCCCGAGGGTTGGAAGGGGCATCCCCTACGCAAGGACTACGGTATTTTGCAGCAGGACAACGAGTGGGTGCAGATCAACCTGGGCATTGAAAGTGGACAATAGACACTTGAGAGCTGTTGATGGCGGAAACTGATCTAGAAAACTGACGAACCGGGCACTGAGTTAGAACGAGCAATGACTGAGCCGACATCCTCCCTCTCGCATCTCGATCTGGAAGAGCGCGAGAAGCCGTTTCTTGACGCTAACGAACTCGTTATCAACATGGGGCCGCAACATCCGGCCACACACGGTGTTTTGCGTGTCATTTTGCGGCTTGATGGCGAGAAGGTTCTGGGGCTCGAATGTGTTATCGGCTACCTGCACCGCGGCGTGGAGAAGATTGCCGAGAACCGTACTTACACGATGTTCAATCCTTACGTGGACCGCATGGATTATGTGGCCGCGGTCTCGAATGGGCTGGGATATTGTGAGGCGGTCGAAAAGCTCCTGGGAGTTGAAGCTCCGCCACGGGCTCAGCATGTTCGAGTAATTTTGACGGAGCTCAATCGCCTGACCAGTCATCAGCTCTGGTTGGGGACGCATGCCCTTGATATTGGGGCGATCACTCCGCTTTTCTATACATTCCGTGATCGCGAAGAGATTCTTAAAATCTTCGAAAAATATTGCGGGGCGCGCCTGACCACGCATGCTTTCCGTATTGGCGGCCTGCAATATGAGACCTACGACGGCTTTGAGAAAGACGTAAAGAACTTCCTTACCTTTGTCGCTCCAAAAATTGATGAGTACGAAGAACTGCTTACTACCAACCGAATCTGGGTGGAGCGCACGAAGGGTGTGGGTATCCTTTCCGGTGAGGATTGCATCGCTCTGGGCGTGACCGGCCCCGTATTGCGGGCAAGCGGCGTGAAATGGGATCTGCGCAAGGCTCAGCCGTATGCCAACTATAAGAATTTCGACTTCGAGATTCCCGTCGGACAGAATGGCGACACCTATGACCGGTATCTGGTGCGCATGGCTGAGATGCGGCAGTCGCTTCGCATCATCCAGCAGGCAGTGGATGCGCTGCCGGAAGGCCCCATCATGGCTAAGGTGCCGAAGGTGATGAAACCGCCGGTGGGCGAGGTTTATCACTCGATCGAAGCCCCCAAGGGCGAATTGGGATACTTCATTGTCAGCGATGGATCTACGCAGCCCTATCGCTTGCGCGTGCGGCCGCCTTCGTTCGTGAATCTCCAGGCCCTGGACAAGATGTGCCGCGGCCAACTCGTGGCCGACGTGATCGCGGTGATCGGTACGCTCGATATTGTTTTGGGCGAGGTCGACCGCTGATGCTTGACTACGTCAAGTCGTACCTTACCAGCAATCTCACCCCCGGCTCCGCCGGGAACATGTTTTGGGCCTTCGTTTATATCGTCGTTATCTTCCTCGGCCTTTCCGTTGCAGTGATCGCGATGAACTGGCTGGAGCGCAAGATTCTCGCTCACATGCAAGTCCGGCTTGGCCCCATGCGCGTTGGTCCACACGGATTGCTGCAGCCCATTGCTGACGCTATCAAGCTGCTGCTTAAAGAAGACATCATGCCGGCTGAGGCTGACGGCTTCGTCTTCTGGATGGCGCCCTTATTTGTGGTGCTGGCGGCGTTCACGGTGTTCATCGTTGTGCCGTTCGGCCCCACGCACGCTGTCACCGACATGAATATCGGGGTACTCTTCATGCTCGGCGTATCGTCGTTGAGCGCCTTGGGGATCGTGATGGCGGGATGGGCCTCAAACTCGCACTATCCGCTGATTGGCGCGCTGCGCTCGAGCGCGCAGATGGTGTCCTACGAAATTGCCATGGGTATGGCGGTGATTTCGGCGGTGATGATGACCAGCTTGAACCAGCAGGGAACTGGGACTCTTAGCATGATTGGCATCGTGCAAGCACAGCAGACGCAGAGGATCTGGTTCATTTTCAAATTCTTTCCCCTAGGACTGATCGCGTTCTTCATATTTGCAGTGGCCATGGTCGCGGAGACTAATCGCGCGCCGTTCGATTTGCCGGAAGCGGAATCTGAGCTGACTGCTGGCTTTCATACTGAGTACAGCGGATTCCGCTGGTCGCTGTTTTTCCTGGCAGAGTATTCGGCGATGATTGCGGTCTCTTCCATCGCTGTTTCGCTATGGCTGGGCGGATGGTTGCGGCCGTTTCCGAATCTTTTGACCGCCCCGAAATGGGATCTGTGTTTTTCCCTATTTCCCGGAATCACTTTTCTTTTTCTGGCGGGCATGTGCTTCTACAGCACGGTGCGGATGCCGAAGCACCCCCTTTTTCGAATTCAAACCATTGGCCTGGCTGGATTCGGCGTCGTCCTCGGTCTGATTGGCCTGATCTTGTTCATCCCTGCTGTCCGTGAGCGGGTACAAGATATTTACTGGTTCTCGATGAAAGTTGCCGCATTCATGTACCTGTACATCTGGTATCGTGGCACGTTCCCGCGTTATCGCTTTGACCAGTTGATGACGGTCGGGTGGAAGATTCTGCTGCCGATGGGATTGGGCGTTCTCATCCTGACGGCGGGCGTAGGTTTGTGGCCGTTGATCCAACAAACCATATGGAACCGGTAGCGACACCGTTTTTCTTTTACCTGCTCGGTGGGCTCATGCTCATCGGGGGCGTGCTGGTAATCACGCGCAAGAATCCGGTGCATTCGGCGCTGGCGCTGATTGTCACACTGCTGGCGCAGGCCTCCATTTACTTGATGCTCTACGCGCCGTTCGTTGCCGGAGTGCAAATCATTCTTTACGCTGGCGGGATTATGGTGTTGTTCCTGTTCGTGATCATGCTGGTCAGCATTGAACGCAGTCAAAGGGAGCACCAGTTCAACAAGCAGTGGGTGGTAGGAATGGTTGCCGCAACCGCGCTGGGCGGTTTGTTTATTGCTGTATATACAAAGGGACGGGCCATCTTCCCCGAGCACGCGTTGCCCGCGGTGGAAGCGCAAAATACGCAAAATGTTGGGACGTTGCTCTACGGACAATACATGTTCGCGTTCGAGATCGCCTCGTTATTGTTGCTGGTGGCGATTATTGGCGCGGTGGTGATGGCGAAGAAGAGGATCTGAAGTAAAGCATTCAGCAGTCAGCACTCAGCATTCAGCCAGTAAAGTTGCGTTGTACTTTTGTGAGTGCCTAAAGACTGAAAGGGCTCAATGCTGACTGCTGAACGCTGAGTGCCAACGTTTGACATGGATGCGATGCTCCACATCTCGACTTTGCACTATCTGGTCTTGGGCGCGGCCCTGTTTTTGTTGGGCGTGATCGGTGTGCTCACTCGCCGGAACGTGGTTGTGGTGTTGATGTCGATTGAACTGATCCTCAATGCGGTAAACCTGAACCTGGTTGCTTTCTCGCGTTACTGGGGAGAACTGCATGGCCAGGTGTTCGCAATCTTTGTGATTACTGATGCGGCGGCCGAAGCGGCCGTTGGTCTCGGCATACTGATCGCCTTCTTCAGAAATAAGGAGACGGTCAATGTGGATGAAGTGAATCTGCTGAAGTGGTAACGGGAGCCAGCAGTCAGCACTCAGCTATCTTGGATTTGGGCGGAGTGTTGATTCGCGATTTTGCTGGCTGGGGACTGAGTGCTTGAATGCTGAGTGCTGAATGCTATTTCTAGATCACATCTGGCTCATTCCGCTGCTGCCTGCCTTCGGCGCTACTCTCATGTTCCTTTTCGGACGGAAGCTGCAGAAGGCGACGGTTAGCGCGGTTTGTGCGGGTGCAATCGTCGTTGCGTTTCTTTTCGCCTGCGGTGCGGTCTGGCAGTACACGAACTGGGCCTCGACTCCGGAGAATTTTCATCGGCCCTACCAGACTGTTCTCTACACATGGCTCGGCACCGATACCGGACACCTGACCTATGTGCTGCACGACGGCAAGAGCACAGCCGCGTTTCAGGCTGACGTGGGCTTTCTGCTGGACCCGCTCTCTAGCATCTGGTTGCTGTTCGTTACCGGCGTCGGCATGTTGATCCATATTTATTCCATTGGGTACATGGCGCATGAGGGCGGGTACTACCGATTCTTCGGCTATCTCAACCTCTTCATGTTCTCGATGCTGACGCTTATCCTGGCCAACAATTACGTCTTGCTATTTGTTGGATGGGAGGGCGTGGGCCTTTGTTCTTACCTACTGATTGGTTTCTACTTTCATCGCAAGTCGGCCAGCGACGCGGCCAACAAAGCCTTCATCGTGAACCGCATTGGCGACGCCGGATTCCTGTTGGGGATGTTTTTCATTGCCTGGTATTTTGGCTCGCTACGGTTTACAGACGTTACTCGCCTGGCGCACAGCGGGCAATTCGCGATCGGCGATCCCATCATCACCGCTACGACTCTTCTGCTTTTTGTCGGCGCGTGCGGCAAGTCAGCGCAGTTGCCGCTCTACATCTGGCTGCCCGACGCCATGGAAGGACCGACGCCGGTGTCCGCGCTCATTCATGCCGCGACCATGGTTACGGCCGGCATTTACATGGTAGCGCGGTCGAACGCCCTATTCGTGCTGGCGCCGACATCAATGAAAACGGTAGCAATCGTCGGAGCGCTGACTGCAATCTTTGCCGCCTCCATTGGCCTGGTGCAGAACGACATCAAACGCGTGCTGGCTTACTCCACGGTATCGCAGCTTGGCTATATGTTTCTCGCGTTGGGCGTGGGCGCGTTCTCAGCAGGCGTGTTTCATGTCTTCACTCATGCGTTCTTCAAAGCCCTGCTCTTCCTTGGGGCCGGATCGGTGATTCATGCCATGAGTGGCGAGCAGGACATGCGCAACATGGGCGACCTGCATCGGCGCATTCCGGTTACACACTGGACCATGTTCATCGCCACGCTAGCCATCGCCGGCATTCCACCCTTTGCGGGATTCTTTTCCAAAGATGAGATTCTGTGGCAGACATGGACCTCTGAAGGCGGCGCATATCGCCTGCTCTGGATAGTCGGGTACTTCACGGCGCTGATGACTGCCTTCTACATGTTTCGCCTGATGTATCTCAGCTTCCACGGCCGTCCACGAATGAGCCACGAGGTCGAGCATCACATTCATGAGTCGCCCACTTCGATGACGGGTCCGCTGGTGGTACTTGCAGTCTGCTCACTGTTCGCCGGTTTTCTGGGATGGCCGCACAGCCTGGGCGGGTCGGACCGCTTTGCCAAATTTCTGGAGCCAGTGTTCGCCCGCGAAGCTCAGGTTCTTACCGAACAAGGCAGAGCCGCGCAGGTGGCGGCCGGGGAGAAAGAAACAGAACACACCACCTCGACTGAATACTTTCTGATGTTCTTGTCAGTTGCGGCGGGAGTGGTGGGTTGGGGAATGGCATGGAAGGCTTACCGCCACGCCGACAGGGGATACGTCGAGCCCATCGCTGCCGCTCCGCCCGTGTACAACACGTTGCTCAACAAGTATTACGTAGACGAGGGCTACGACTATGTCTTCACCGGCCGCCGCAAGATTGGCGACACGAGGCTGGGGGTGCTTGGCCTGGGCGAGGCTTCGGCCTGGTTTGATTCCAACATCGTAGACGGCTTGGTGAACGGTGCGGGCTGGATCACGCGCCTTACAGCCACAATTTCCAGTTGGTGGGACAAGTGGGTCATCGACGGCGTCGGGGTCAACGGTCCGGCTATTCTTGCGCGTATGCTTTCGTATCCGGCCCGCTTGTTCGAGTGGGGCCTGGTTCAGTGGTACGCGCTGGTCATGACCGCGGGGCTGGCAGGGTTCGTTTTCTACTACGTGTACCACTGATGAACGGCACTCAGCATTCAGCACTCGGCATTCAGCCAGTATAGGTCCTTGCCGACAACCTTCACCGCTGATGGGCTGAATGATGATATCTGAGTGCCGAAGGCTGCGAACTGGCAACTGAGAACTGCTCTATGCAATCTCACATCCTCTCTATCATCCTGTTCACGCCGCTGGTAGGCGCGATTGTTCTCTTATTCGTTCCCAAGGAGAATAAAGACGCCGTCCGCTGGATTGCGAACGTCTTCGCGCTGGCCGGCTTTCTAGTTTCGCTGCCACTAGTGCCTTGGTTCTGGGAAAAGCGCCTCGAACCCGGCTTCAAGTTTATTGAGGGCGCGGCCAATAACTGGATTCCGTCGATCGGCGCGGGTTATGTCCTGGGCATTGATGGCATCTCTTTTCTGCTGATCATGCTCACCACACTGTTGGGCTGGATCTCGATCCTTTCTTCCTGGACCGCAATCGAGAACCGAGTCAAGGAATATTACATCTGGTTCCTGATACTTCAGACCGGCATGCTCGGCGTGTTCATGGCTTTAGATTTCTTCCTCTTCTTTGTATTCTGGGAAGCCATGCTGGTACCCATGTATCTCCTGATCGGAATATGGGGCGGCCCGCGCAAGCTCTATGCCGCGATTAAATTCTTTCTGTATACCTTGGCCGGGTCTGTGCTGATGCTGCTGGGCATCCTGTTCCTATACTTCCATCACCATGGCGAGACCAACGTTTATACCTTCAGCATTCGGGAACTGTACAAAACCGCGCCGCACATTTATTTCGATCCCAACTACGGTCCTGGCATCGCGATATTGCTGTTCTTTGCCTTCTTCTTCGCGTTCGCCATCAAGGTGCCGATGTTCCCGTTCCATACCTGGCTGCCAGACGCGCACGTGGAGGCTCCCACGGCGGGCTCCGTCATTCTGGCAGGTGTTCTGCTGAAGATGGGAACATACGGCTTTATCCGCTTCTCGTTGCCGTTTTTCCCGGATGTGCTCACCCACACAAAAGTCCGCAGCTGGATGATTGTGCTTTCCATCATCGCGATCATTTACGGCGCTCTTGTGTCACTCATGCAGAAGGACATGAAGAAGCTGGTGGCCTATTCGTCAGTCAGCCACCTTGGATTCTGCACCCTCGGCATTTTTGCGCTCACGCCGCTTGGATTAAGCGGATCAGTATTGCAGCAGATCAACCACGGCATCTCGACCGGCGCACTGTTCTTGATCGTCGGCATCCTCTACGAGCGTCGTCACACGCGTGAGATTGCCGAATACGGAGGCATCTCGAATGTAATGCCGGTGTACGCCACCATAACCATGATCATGTTCCTCTCTTCGATGGGACTGCCGCTGCTCAACGGCTTTGTCGGAGAGTTCACCATCCTGCAGGGCACATTCATGGAGAACTGGAAGTGGGGTGCGTGGGCGGTTCCTGGAGTCGTACTGGCGGCCGCGTATTTGCTGTGGCTTTATCAGCGCGTCTTCTTCGGACAGGTCACGAATCCGAAGAATGAAAAGCTGCATGACTTGACCCCGCGCGAAGTGCTGACCTTCGTGCCGCTGATCATCATGGCTTTCTGGATCGGGTTGTATCCGAAACCGTTTTTCCAGATTCTCGAAGAGCCGGTAAATCAGCTAGTGCAGACGGTACGCCCTGACTATCCGCTGCCTCCGGGGGCGGTGAACGCGACGAATGAGCCTGCGGCGCTGGCCGTTCCCGCAGCCGTGGCCGCGAATCCACCAACGTCGGTGAAAGGGAAGAACTAGTGGGTGTGCTTTCACAATTCACCTGGACGGACTATCTGCTGGCTCTGCCCTTGACCCTGCTGACACTCTTTGCTCTTGGCATCCTGCTGATTGATCTCATGCTGCCCGTCGAGGCCAAGTGGGCCAACGCAGTTACGGCTTTCGTTGGAGTGTTGTTCTCTGCGGCTGGCGTATTCAAAATCCAGCTGTGGATGAGCGCAACCTCTAACCAAGGTTCACTCGGCTTCATGCGCACCATGATCGTGGACCGCTTCGCTATCTATTTCTTCTATTTGTTCCTGGCGAGCACGGCCATCGCCATTCTAATCTCCGTGCGCTACATGGAGATTGAGCACGAGCACCATGGCGAGTACTACGCCCTCATGTTGCTGTCCGTTGCGGGCATGATGGCTATGGCTGCCGGCTACGATATCGTGCTCATCTTCATTGGGCTAGAGCTAATGGCGATTTCGACTTATGTGCTGGTTGGATTCTTGCGGCGCGATCGTCGATCGAACGAAGCAGCGCTGAAGTATCTGCTGTTGGGAGCGTTCTCTTCAGGAATCTTCGCCTATGGCTTGTCATTATTCTATGGCCTGACCGGCAGCACCAACCTCGGTATCATTGCCAGCCAACTTAGCAGGATCCTTGCGAAGGATCCGCATAACCCAATCGCGATCGTTGCACTACTCACCACGGCGACTGGCTTACTGTTTAAAATCGCCGCCGTGCCTTTCCATCAGTGGGCTCCGGACGCGTATGAAGGCGCACCCACCAGCATCACCGGATTTATGTCGGTGGCGGTTAAAGCTGCAGGGTGGGCGATGCTGCTGCGCATACTGCTCTGGGGACTCCTTCCCATGCGTTCGGTGTGGGTGCCGCTCATCGTCTTCGTGGCCATCGCCACCATGACGGGCGCCAACTTTGCCGCTCTCACCCAGACCAACGTGAAGCGGCTGCTCGCGTATTCCTCGATTGCGCACGTCGGCTACATGCTGCTGGGGTTGGTGGCTGGGTCTCCGACAGAACTGAGTCCAGATGGCATTAAGGGCATCCTGATCTACCTCCTCGTCTACACCTTCATGAACCTGGGCGCCTTCGGAGTGATTACCTCGCTGCGCAACCGTGATGTGATCGGCGACGAACTGGACGACATTAACGGCCTCTACCAGCGCGCACCCACGGAAGCGTTGCTCATGCTGATCTTCTTGCTTTCGCTGGCTGGTATTCCTCCGCTGGCAGGCTTCTGGGGAAAGTACTTCATCTTCCTGAGTCTGATCGAAACCGGCCATTACGTGTTGGCGTCGCTGGGCGTGCTGTATTCCGTCTTCGGACTTTACTATTATCTAAAAATTGCCAACGCCGTGTTCATGGGGAAGGCGGAAGAAAGAGAGCCGCTGCCAGTGAGCCTCGGTATGCGCGCTGCGCTGGGCCTCAGCGGCTTTGCTACGCTCTACATCGGGGTCATGCCCGAACAATTTATTCGGCTGGTGAATTGGTCGTTGGGTTTGGCGCAAAATCCCGCGGTGGCGCGCTTGCTCCAATAACAACACAACCAAAGGGCTAGAATGGATTAGCAGGATTCCTCGCAGGGAAGCTAAACCCGTGAAGCTCCACATCCGGCAAGCCATTCACTCGGATATCCCGCTCCTCAAAATACTGATCGATTGCTCAGTTCGGGGCCTGCAGGCACAGGATTACACTCCAGCGCAGATGGAGAGTGCGCTCAAAACGGTCTATGGCGTGGACACTCAATTAATCGAGGATGGTACGTATTTCGTCGCTGAAGTCGAGCAGGGCGAAGCCCCGCGGATGTCCGGGCAGTCTCGGCCGCTCATTGTGGGTTGCGGGGGATGGAGCAAGCGCAAGACGCTCTACGGTGGAGACCATTGGACTGGCCGACACGACGAACTACTCGATCTACGCCATGACGCCGCGAGGATTCGGGCTTTCTTTATTCATCCAAAGTGGGCGCGTCAGGGAATCGGAAGTATGATTCTCGAGGCCTGCGAAGAAGCTGCGAAAACCGCTGGTTTTACACGGCTGGAAATGGGAGCGACCTTGACTGGCGTCCCTTTCTACAGGGCCAAAGGTTACATTGCCACGGAGCATCTCGAGGTTCCCTTGGGCAATGGCGAATCGCTCCCCATTGTGCGCATGACGAAAGAGGCGTAGAAAGAGTTTGCCAGATCAAACTTGTCGGAACCATCTTGCAGCACTCGAATGCTGATTCCAATGCCCGGCCAAGACGAATTCGATAATCCCCGAGATCCAGATAAACCCGAGAGTATGTGGCTACAGCTTGCCCGGTACAGCCAGTTGGCTGTCATATTTCCCGCGGCTACGGTTGTGGGCCTGCTCATTGGTGTGGGACTCGATCGCTGGCTGCACACCACGTGGCTATACTTGGCGGGGCTGATTGTGGGCATAGCCGCGGGGTTCGTCGAGTTGATCCGCTCTGTGGTGAAGAACGCGGACTGAAACCGCAGAGCCATAAAGATTCAGCCAGAGTCGCTGAGCGCCTACCGTGATCCCAACAGATCTGCGCGATGGAAGAAGGCCCCACTCAACTCGTAGCTTCGAAGAATGCCGAATCAGGCGCACAGGAAACTTTTTACGCTGGCGCTCTCGACCGGATCCGCCGCTTCATGATTGCGCTTAGCCTTGTCTCCGTGGCAGCTGTCGCATGGCGTTGGGACCTCCGCCATGCTTTGGGAGTTGCACTTGGGTGCGCCATTGCATATCTCAACTTTCACTGGCTCAAGCGCGGCGTCAGCGGACTGGCGGACCGGATTACTAAGGCTGGTAAACCGCAATCGGGTGCCGGCATCGTGGTTCGATTCCTGCTGCGCTATGTTTTGATGGCCCTCGCGGCCTATGTTATATTGACTGTTTCGCCCGCGAGCCTGAATGGGCTTTTTGCGGGCTTGTCTTTGCCGGTTGGAGGAATCGCATGCGAAGCCGCATATGAAGCTTATGCAGCGCTGATCCGACGGGTTTAGCGTTCAGCTTGACGCGATCACGTAGCCCGCGAAGACTGCGTGATTACCGTTTGAACTCTTTCATGCCTGAACAACTCTGGGTTGCCGCAATTCTCAATCGCCTGTTCGCCGCCCCGGTGACCGCTTTGCTGCGGTCAGTTCATTTTGAGCCGCGGCACCCGCAGGCACCCATTTCCAACAGCTTTGCGATGGAATTGCTGGTCTTTCTGTTCCTGCTGGTATTGTTCCTGATGCTGCGTTCGGGGTTGTCAGTCGAAAGACCGGGAGCACTACAACATATCTTCGAGGGGGCAGAGGGATTCATCCATCAGCAAAGCCAGGAGATCATTGGGCACCACAGCGAAGGCTACACGCCATTTCTCGCTGCGTTGGGATTCTTCATCCTTTTCTGTAATCTGATCGGCCTGATTCCGGGCTTCGAATCGCCCACGGCCGTTCCGGTTGTGCCGCTGGGATGTGCCCTTTGTGCGTTCTTTTATTACCAAGCTCAGGGATTCAAGCACTCGGGAATAACATATCTGAAGCATTTCCTCGGGCCCTCAGATCCGACAATGCCCATTTTCATTCGGCTGCCTTTGGCGCTGCTGATGCTGCCCATTGAACTGGTCAGCCATCTCGCTCGTGCCTTGTCACTGACTATTCGTCTCTTCGCCAACATGTTCGCGGGCGACATGGTGACATGGGTTTTCTTCTCTCTGGTTCCAATTGGCATTCCCATCCTGTTTTTGGGGCTTCATATTGGTGTGTCGTTCCTGCAGACATATATTTTTATTCTGTTGACGACCGTTTATCTGGCCGGCGCGGTCGCCGAAGAACACTGAGCCGAAGAACACAGAGAAGAGGACTGAGTTCTAGTTTAGATTTTCCGGTTTCTTGTGGCGAGGTTGTAGCAGTCCACCTAAACCAGAAGCTGGAAGCTAGAAATCGTCGCAAGCGTGAGGGCGTCTGCACGGGATGACGTCAACCACCCACTGGCGGCAATTCATAAACACGAGGAGAGAAACACCATGGGTAAATTGAGTTATCTGTTCCTGATTTTGTCCGCGTTTTGCTTTGCTGTGCCGGCGTTCGCACAGGGTGGCCAAGCTGGTGTAACCAACTGGGTCGCTATTACTGCCGGCTTCTCCATGGCAATCGCATCGGCCGGCTGCGGCATTGCACAGGCCAAGGCTACAGCCGCTGCGGCTGAAGGTCTGGCCCGCAACCCGGCGGCCCGTCCGGGCATCCAGCTCGCCCTAATCTTGGGTCTGGCCCTGATCGAGTCGCTGGCCCTCTATACCCTGGTCATAATTTTCGCCAAGGTGAAGTAATCGCTGTTAGGGAAGAACTTCAAGTTGAAGCCTCTGCCGGCTCAGTCGGTAGAGGCTTTTTCGTGGGTAGTTGTGGTCAAGCCCTGAATCGGCCGAGGAAGCTAACCCTTGCGCTGTCCGTCCCACTCTTGTCCCCTGGCCTGGGGAGCGCGATCCATCGCTTCCACCAACACCCGGCGTAAGCGGTAGCGGCTCTCCAAGTCGGTGCTGACGATCTCAAATCCTACTTCATTCACTCGCGCTCGCCGTAGCAGCACATGGGCACGGATCTTCGCCCGCATACCCACGGAGATTTCCAGATTCGCCTCGCTGCCGATTCGCAGGTTGTCTTCTTTGGTGCCCATGCCGCCGCCGAGGCTCAACTCGCGGATCAATATCCTCGATTTTCCCCAGGAACTCCCAATCGTCGCCGCCACGGAGCGCGAAAGCACCATGCGTTCGTAGCGACGTTGCCTTACCCAGGGACACGCCGGCGCGAAATCCAGAGGCGCGATGGCCAATTCAGACGGTTCCAGCCCGCTATCGCTCAGAATCTGTGTCCCGTAGCGCGGGTCGGTCTTCGATAGTGCCTGCGCCGCAGCGATACGCAACTCGCGATGATGCGCCCAGCCGAACCTCTTCTTTGCTTCCACAATTTCTCGTAGCAACGACACCGCCTCCGTGGCCCGCAACCGGCCTAGCGACTCGATCGCTTTGAGCTGCAGAAAAGGCGAACGTGAGGCGGTCTCTCCCGGTTGTGCCATTGCCGCCAGCGGGGGTGCGGCTGTCAGGTCACCGCTCATGCCGATCTCGTCCACCGCCTCCGGCAGAACAAGTGGATCTAAAATCTCCGCCAGCTCCAAGAGCGTGCGACCGCGGTCAGGTGCCGCTCCGAAAGCCGTTTGCCGGACCACGACATCGTGATAAAAACGATTCCATTCGGGCAGTCGGGCGGGCAGCAATTCAAGCAATGTGCCGACATCCAAACGGCTCAAAATTCCAACAACTCCTGAGGCCTGGCGCGGCTGACCAGTGCGCAGCACCTCCCGCAATTGCAGCAGCGCGGGAGAACCGAGCTCCTTGACCAGTTCCACCATACGATCGCACTCGTCACGCCGCAGGCAGCGGAAGAAACGATCTGCGAGGTGTTCCACGCCGGTCTGTGAAGTGCGCCGAAGTAAAGTCAACAAGTCGGGTGGGATAGATTCCGAGCGTAAGGCATCTTCAATGAACTCGGGCAGACGGTTTTCAACGCCTACGCGCGGGCGCAGGTCATTCACCAGCACTGGCCGGTCTTTTCCCACCCTTTCCATGCCTGTGCAAACTTCGTTTACCGCGGCGTAGTTCTTGGACGCACTGGCTTCCTGGCTGAGGCGGACGAAAGCCGCGCTGAACAGACTTTGCACTTCGGGATCTTTTTCCGCTGCTAGTTGTTCGCTAAGCTTGCGGATGGCCGCGCCCATCGTCTCCCCGCCCAGCCGCGAATACAGATCCGCCAGCTGGCTCAGTCCGATGGCGGCCTTGCGGCGTGGCTCGAGCTCTTTAGCGCTGAGGCAGGCAAAATAGTTGTTGAGAATTGCGGTCGCTGTTTCTTTGTCATCCCGCTCCAGCAATACTTCAACGAACTGCCGCAGGTTGCGTGCAGGTACGCAGGGAGCTTCGTTCGACAGCAGAACACTCTTTTTCCCGGCTTCGGGCACTTCCGCCCAGAACATGCGGTCCAAAATGTCGGCGTGTGACTCGACCAGCATGCCGGCCTTGCTCATCTTGTCTTCCTGCAGGCGCAGAATCTGGCGCAGTGAGTCCATCTGCCGGCTCATGTGCTCCATCATCTGGTGCACGGCGTTGACTTTGATTTCGCCCTTCTGGTAGCGCTCCATGGCAAACCGGATCGCCATGTGCTCCGCCGCCTTCATAAGCAAGGGAGCATCGTTTTCGTCTTGAGTTGTCTTCGCTGCCAGGCTTCCCAGCAATTGCTGCAGGTTGAGCCGGGTATTCGGATCGGTTTCTCCTACTTCTTTTTGCAGATCTTCGGGGCGAAAGTTGGGATCGGTCTGGACTTGTCCGAACCGGGTCAGCAGCCTTATGGCCTGGATTACTTCGACCTCCTGAAGCGGCACCACAGATCCGCTCCAGTCCATGGCAGCGCCCGTTCCTGGTACCAGGCTGCCAGCTCCCCCAATCGGAACGTTAGGAGTGCTTCCCAGCGGCGCTCCGCCCGCTTGGCCTCCGCCCCCCGAAGTGGCACCTTCGGCTGCAGCGATGAGCTGCAACAATTTTTGGGGATCATTCAACCACTTCTTAAATTCCGGTCCCAGTGTTTGCGCGGCTATCTGCGCGGCGATGCTAACGTCTCCGGTAAACGGATCGGCCGCCACAAATTTCACTTCGTTGATCTTGATGGTGCTTTTCTTACTGCCGCCACTCAACGCTTCTTTGATTTGCTTGGAGACGTCCTGGGCCTTGGAGCCGGCCACCGTAAAGGCGCGCACCAGACGGGTGAAATCCTCGATCGTAACCTCTTTGGAGAAGTGCAGGCTGGCTAGCCCTGCCGTAGTCAAGAGCTGGGCGAAACTCTTTTCGGCCTGTCCGGCTTCCAGCGGGATCCCATCCAGCAGCAGCTTGTTGTCGGAGACCCCGAGGAGAAACCCGCCCTCTCCTCCCTTGGGTAATCCTTGTTGCAATTCGTTCCAGGCGGTCTCGAACTGGCCTTCGGTGCGTTTGTGACCGAAGCCATACATCCGCGCATACTTAATGAGGATGTTGAGACTATGGACGAAGGCCCGAGCCGAGGCGGTGCGGCTTTCATGAGTTGTGCTGGTGGCAGCGATAAGAAAGCTCCTATAACCGCAGGCTCTGCAGTACAAGCTTAAAGCTGGGGATAAGACATCGCACATTACGAAGGTAATAGAACGAACCAGCACTTTTCCCGCGCAGATCGGCCAAAACTCGGGGAAACGGGCAATCTCAGGGCCGCTGCGATCAGCCATTTCAACGTCCATCGGGACCCGTGAGGAACAGCAGAATCGCCATTTGGCCCTGATCCTGGGATTGGCCGATTCAGGAGTGAAAATGGTAACGTGGATTCTCTGATTCCAGGGACTGACTTGCCTCGTTCAGCCGCACCTCCGATGACAGCCAGGAAAACCACTGGCCTACGTGTCTGGATGAGACGCGTTCTCGAAGAGTGCGACCGCGCCGCCGCAGACTTTACCCCCGATCCTGTGCATGATCTGCGCGTTGCCCTGCGGCGTTGCCGATCTTTGGCTGACGGCATGATGGCAATGGACCCCGATCCCGAATGGGGGATGATGAAGAAGGCGGGCAGGCGCCTGTTCGGAAAACTTGGCGAATTACGAGATGCGCACGTTATGATGGAGTGGGTGGAGAAGCTCAGCCGCTCGCACGACTCGGGAAAGGAGGCGAGCACAGGTTCGCCCAACCCTTGGGGGCAATCCCATGAAGAATCATCTCAAGATGGAGATCCGAGGGACCCGGTCGGCCATGCTTTACTCGAGATTCTTGCGCGTCGTGAGAAGGAACAAACGCGCGCTGCCCGTGTGGCTCTGAATGAATTCGACCGCAAACAGTGGCGCCAGTGGAGCAGGACTCTGCCTCGACGTGCTGCTCGTATCCGACTGGGGAGTCTCCTGTTCAAGCATCTCGCTCTCGAGCGCTGGATGCAGGCCCACGAGCTCCACCGGGCTGCGCTGCGCAACCGCTCACAGGCGGCTTTCCACAGACTGCGCATCGGCATAAAACGGTTTCGCTACACTGTCGAAAATTTTCTCCCCGAACTGCATCTCGGCTGGAGTCACGATCTGAAAGATTTGCAGGATTTGCTCGGCGAAGTGCATGACTTAGACGTGCTGTGGGCGACTGCGTCTTCCTGCCAGGTCTTGGCTGATGAGGAAGCTCGAGGTCGCTGGCATGCCAGAATCCTCGCCGAACGGACTGCGCGGATCGATCTCTATCGCGAAAAAATGGTCGGTGCTCATTCTCTCTGGAACATTTGGCGTGCTGCGTTGCCACAAGGCCGTCAGATTCATGCCATCGCCACCAATCGCATGAAACTGTGGGCGAAGGTGCTTGATCCTGACTTCGAGCATTCACAGCGCGTCACTAGCTTCGCAATGCAACTATTCGAAGACTTGACTGCGGCAGGGTGGCTGTCAACGACTGATGGAATTGACGCCCGCTCGACTCTGCTGGCCGCCGGACTGCTCCATGATGTCGGCAAGTCGAAGCAAAAAAGTGGACATCATAAGGCCTCCTTCAAGTGGATTCGCAACCACGATGCTCCGCTAGGCTGGAAAAC